>Ga0209639_1000245_pt1 | contig 83645 bp, 55 predicted proteins | sample EPASupsiteHSE605_FD_187268 | JGI IMG/M metagenome (GOLD analysis project Ga0209639, IMG submission 187268) | Bioremediated contaminated groundwater from EPA Superfund site, New Mexico - Sample HSE6-05 (SPAdes) (version 2) | ecosystem: Environmental > Aquatic > Deep subsurface > Groundwater >... | reverse complement strand
ATGATTAATGTTGTATCGAATTGCACTATTAGTCCATAAATCAACAAAGAGCGGGATTATTCATAAGAAAACACCAAAATATGATCCCGAATTCATTTTCATAAACTGAGGAGGGTATTAAAAGTGTTAATATGTCGACTGAGCGAGAAGCTTCTCTGTATTTGGCGCAAATTCTATTTCAATCCAAGCAATTTCCGGAGTTAGTTGTTTTAATATTGTCCTAGTATATCCATTGTATTCCAGTAACATTTAAAAAATAACAAATTTATATTGAGTATCTAATATTGCAACATCATTTTTTTTAATTAGGTTTTATTTTCATTTTTGATAATGATGGTAAAAGGTTCATATTATGTGCTATATTGATATGATATTTGATTGCTGTCGGATTTTTTGTTCTAAAGGTAACAATAAGGGATATTTAAAAAATATTACTTAATGAAATAAGTACTTTGCGAAAGAAACCAGGCCTTTTTTAATATAGAAAAAAATAAATTGATGAATAATAAAAAAAATCATAAATTGATAATTTATTTGTTTGTAGCTTATATCTCACAAATTCTATTTAGTAAGATGGAAGAATTATCATCAATACATATGAAAAAATATGAATTGAATTTCATTGATCAATATTGATAGAGAAATCAATGTATCAAGTTAAACAATAAATCGCCAATATCTACATAAATTTGAATGTTTCGAGTGAATCTTTTATTAACAAAGCATAGATCTAATTAGTGTGCATATCGATAATATAACAATAAATCTATAAGTATATCTGGCAAAGAGTTATAAATGAAATATGAAAAAAATAGCGGGGGTTTTATCGTTTTGGTCCCCACCGCGACTTTTTTCCCATCGCGACCATACTATAATATGTTTATTAACGAAAGATAATTTAGTGGTATGTATATGAGTTTCCTGAATCATAGAAGAAAATAGGGAATCGTCCATTATCGTCGATTTTTTTGAATTTAAATGTTCATTTTTAAAACTCAATCCAAATGTTCTTATTAAGTATATTCTCTGTGGGTGCACATCTATTTTGTCACCATTTATAATCAAATATACCCAAAATTATTTTGGTATTAACTCATTTTCCACCAGATTTCCCAAAAAATCAAACAAAAACAGCTCGAAAACGCCTGAATAATAGAAAGAAATTCATTGTAAATCCCTTTTTGATCAATTTTCAACTTATGTGGGAAAAAAATGATTAAATTCATAAAAATTGTTGATCCTATTTGTTCAATATCTAGGAAAAGAAAGTGGATATTACCCAAAGATCCAACATGGAAGTCATTCTTCGTTTGTACTAATTTAAATATATCGAAGTGAAAACAATTAAATATGTTTTGAAGCATTATATTGATATATAAAACCCGATAAGTAATACCAATTTATCAATGAATTCAAAAAGAGCAAAAAAATCATCAAAAAATTTAAAATCACAACTAAAATGTTAAATATATAACTTTTACGCGATTCTTTTATAAATTGCTTTCAAAAAAACTCTTATTACACTTAAAAATTAAAAGACAAACCAAATGTATTGAAAACACTACCATATAAAATAAATACTTTTTAAATATCAAAGTGCGAACTAAAACTAAGAACTTACAATAAAAACACGACCTTATTCATTATAATACAGCGATTATTTTCTTCTCAAAAATCCATGTAAAATTTTTTAAGGATTTGGGATGAATTAGGGGCTTTAATAACCATGTTTTCTTCAAAACTTATTCTGTTTGTTCATTTCCAAAAATTTCATACAAAAAAATGATATTTATAAAAATTAATTCTATGGTTAAAAAGAAATTTGGTTTTGTTTTGCTCATTTCATATTCACAAACTATTACTTATATGATTAGTTCTTTTTGATTTGTTATACAAAAAAATGGAGAACAATAAATTTATTTTGAAAGAATGTTCTTCAATTCTAAATCATTACTCTCCATAATATACTGCTGACAAAACAATGAAATGGAGTGGTATCTTAGCTTTACTATAACCCAATCGATAGACCTAAGAAGTAGAGCATCGAATTGCATAGGAAAAGGCTTATGAATGTAGCCATTGATCCACCCTTGATTATATCATTTGAAGTTAAGAATTCTTTACCATTTTTATTCTGAAGTGAAAGACAACACAAATTAGGGAATGATGAGACTGGGAGTATCTGAGAAGATGTTGTTGCAATGCAAGCTGACATGGCATAAAGACGGAGATGGGGATCTTCTGCGGCAAAGCTACATATAAGAGGCAGGGTGATTGTCGATGAAATTGTATGAGAAACGAAAAAATCAATGAAAGCCACTAAGAGACTGATAATTAATAATGTAACCCATAATGATGAATCACCTAACAATGATTTCAATAGTTTCTTTGCAAGACCTAATAATCCAGAGTCATTGACAACAGTTCCAAGAGCATTTCCTCCCATAATTATAAAGAGAATATTCCATGGGAGTTCAAAAATTTGGGAAGGTTTAAGGATTCCAGATCCATAAAATAAGAGAATTGGGATGAATCCAATAATTCCATTATCACCAAAATATTTATCGGCACCAAATGGAAGTAAAATCCAAAGAGCTATTGATAAAACAGATATTATACTTACAGAGATTTGTCTCCAGCCAAAATCAGTTTTCACCAATTGCATTTCAGGGACTTTTTCAATATCATTTTTATAAACAAAAAACAGTGCAAAACATTGAATTACACATGCACTAAATGCTAAAGGAAAAGCTGTCATTAAAAATTCCGAAAAACCAAATGGTTTTCTATTGAAGTCGGTCATTACATTCTGGACTGCTTGAATTGTCACTGCATTCTGCGGTGAGGACAAAGGTGTCATCATCCCCCCAAAGTTTCCTCCAGCAGCAACACCCAATAATAATATTTTTGAATATATACAATCATTTGGTAATGAATTTAGAGTTGGTATCAGAATAGTGATCACAATCATTGTACTGGCAATGTTATTAATGAAACATGCAAGCAGAGCATTGAGTGCAATACATGAAAATGCAAACAAAACAACATTCCCAGTCGTTTTTGACAATATTGCAGAAGCAATCCTTTTATCCATTTCAGTTTCCTTGAATGCAGCTGCTATTGTAAATCCACCCATAATGAGATATATTGTTGAAGACATTGTTGATTTTTGAATATATTTTGCTAAATCGTAACTAGAATAGGCAGGGATAAGTTTTGCCAGTACACATATTAAGGGAATTGATAATGATGTTACCCACAGTGGAACAGCTGATGTGGCCCATAGTGTTGAACAGAATACAAGCATTCCACAAGCTCTTTGAGCAGAAGAGTATCCTTTTGGAAAGAATTCAATTATCATAAATGGGAGCATAAAAAGAGTCCCTAAAACCAAAGGAAAAATTTTTATAGGGGCAGGACTTGATTGAAATTCAGTTTCTTTGAAAGTGTATGCACTCCATTTATCCAGTACAGTTGATTGTTTCCACATTAAAGAATTCTCAACAGATTTATGTAATTCAACTATGATGTCTTGTCTTGCTCGAGTGTCTTTTTGTGTATATAGGTTCCTTCGAATTAAGAGAAATAGTTCTTCAACCCTGATTAGATCCTCCTCAATTGTGGGAAGCCCCTCAAAACACTCTAATTCTAATGGCGCAAGCTGTTCAACACATGAACTAAAGTTCAACTTTTTTGCAAATTTTTTAATAATATTATGGGTGGCTGTTTTGTTAATTTCCAAAAATGATCTGATTTCATAAATGCTTAAAAGAAGAATAAATAACTTCTTATGGAATAATATAGCTGGATCATCATTTTCCGGATTTCCATTTTCGAGCTCAGAATATATATTTGATGTCAAATTATCAATCTTATTTTTTATTACTTGGATCTGTTCTCCGTAAAAGCGAACACAGTCATCAACATTCTCAGATAGAGACTTATGGAAATCTGCAAAAAATTGTCCTTTTATGGTATTTATCTCCTCAATTGTGGTCCCTTTTTCAGTTGCTTCTTTTAGAATCCTCATGTTCTGTATTATAAGTCTCTTATACTGTTTGTACTGAATATAGTGTCTATCCCATTGCTTCACTGAAACAAAGCGAAGTTGTTTCGCAAATTTCATTAATTAAAGTGAGTTCATCATACAGATATTTCAAAGGAAAATTTCTTTCAATCCATTCTATTTCATTTCTCAAAAAGTCATGAAGCTAATGCAGCATTTAATAACTTTATGTTGGTTCTTCATGTGGCTTTTTTGTAAACTTTGTAAAAAGTAAAATCCGATCAATCAAAGATTCAATATAAGAAATAAAATTAATTACAAAATTCAATATAAACTCTCAATTAATGAAACGTTTTTCTTAGCATTAGAATCATAGAAAACTTTGAAAGAACAACGATTAGCTATAGTTACTATAATGATACAGTTATGTTTTTTGAACAAGGTTATTATTTCTGTTCTTTTTTGTTCATCATTCTATCATATTTATTCGAAACATGATGAATTGAGGAATTGTGGAGTTTTATTTAAAAGTGGGGTGAATTATCCACGATTTTTTCTGTTTTCTATACCAAAAGTGTTTCTAAATACTTTTTCCGAAGTATATAATCTATTTGGCAATCATTCTGTTATTAAATCCAATTCTGATGTTGAAGTGAGAGATTGCTGTTTTTGTCGCTGTATTACGAGTCTTTATCGTGATGGATCTGCGATTTATGTCGAAAAATGTAATTCAAGAGTTAATAGTTGCATATTTATTGAATGCCATGCTGAATCATCAGCAGCTGGGATATGCTCAAGATTTAGTAATAGTTTTGAGTCATCAAAAAATGCATTTGTAATGAATTATGCGGGATTTTCATCAGCATCAATGATGTTTTTTACTACTTTTGAAATATCAATATCAGATTCGAATTTCTCACTGGAGTCATCCCGCAAAAAGGCAGGATCAGTTTCATTCTTTTCATCCTGGGAAATGAAATTGAAAAATCTAATATTTCATAATATATCATCAATTGAGGGACCAGCGGTACTTGTAGATTCAGGAAACATAAGTATGATTGGAGTAGGGTTTGCTCACTCTACCACACTGCACCATTTTCAGGGAGTTTCATATGCGCATGCAATGGTCAAAGATTGCATGTTCTCAGCATGCCGCAGTCTCTCAATATCATGGGAATCTTGTGGAAAAATCATTGTTGATCATTCTGTTTTTTCTAGAGAGCTTTCCAAAGAGCTCTCATCTAATAACCAATCCACTATTATGGGCAATAATGCATTTTACAAAAATCCCTCCATTGAGACCCCATTACCAATTCATACACCAGCACCACCCACACCCACACCCCTTCAAACAAGGACACCGATTTTCATTTTACAGCCAGTTTCAATAGAAGTCCCATTCATCCCCCCGCCTTCCCTCACCCGAAGCCCAACACCCTCAAGATATATCACCCAATTAATAAGGAAACAACCAGAAAAAAAGGGCAATACAGTTGACATACTAATAAAAACTGTAGGATCAGTGACCTTAATCACATTCATTATAGCTATCGTAATGAGGAAGAAGAAGGTCGAGAAGAAAACCCTCCCCATACCCTACAACAAAATAGAGACAGTCTTTGATGACTAATTTACGAAAAGTGGCATATTTGTTAACAACTGTTTAATGTCTTCTAACCAAAGTGACTTTTATTCCGGGAACTTTGCCCGACTCATTGAAGACATACAAAAGATACAAGATCAATCTATTCAGGAGAAGCATAATTTAGCTATATCGAAGTATATTTTGCAGGGCAGCTCGCCTTTACCTGTTTTGGATTCAATTGTTGCCTCTATTAAAAAGGACCCTTCGTCGAATCCGGATTGGGTCAATCATCCTTCATTTTCTTTGCTTATTTATCATATTTGCTTGTATTATTTCCGGACAAATGATTTCGAGAAATGCAACAGTATTCTTAAGGATTTCTGGAGCAACCATTCTAAAATCGAGAAAATCGTGCTTTTTTGCGTCTCTCTTCTCACAATTGAGGTATCTATTCGCGATAAAGATTCTCCATATATTGAACAGGCTTTCGCATTTTTGGCCAATACCTTCTCGAATCTCGAATCAATAGTTACCTTATTAGTATCAAAGGGATTTGATTCAAAACTTGCAAATCAAATTGCAAATTTCTCCCTAAATGCCAAACTTCGTTATTCAATCTATAAAAAATCATCCGATGCAAATGAACTCAAATCCATCATATCTGCATATAGTCAAGTTTTCGATCCAAAAGCAAAAAAGACTTTTCCTGTCTCGCTTTGTTTGCCATTATCTTATGCATACTTTTATCTTGGTGATATTGCAAAATGCCAATCAATTCTTGAGATGGCAGATGATCCAATGCAATTTGGCGTACTGAACAATAGAGGGGTTATAGAAATAATGGCAAAAAGGTATTCATCTGCATTATTGCATTTTGCTAAGGCTCTAAATTCCAGATATAATAATGAATTAGTTTATCCATATCATTCAATCGTTTATAATCTCGGTTTATCTCTTCTTATGAAGCAAAAGCCCAGAAGTTCTTTTAAGTATTTGCATTCTGTTCTTCCATTAATGACCAGATCTCCCTACATTTGGCTTAGGCTTGCAGAAAGTGCAGTTATGTTCTACAAACAGCGATGTAACAAAATTAGGAAACAGATACAGTATTCTCCCATTGTTCATAAACGATATGTTACAAACATGAGAACCTTTTATTTACTTCCATTGACCAACATTAAGGTTTTCGAACTTGATAAGAAGACAACTCCCAATTTAGATTTGAATTTTGCAGAGAAATGTGTTCGGAATACCATTCTGTTATGCGGAGAGAATAAAAGTTTCGCACCAATTCGTCGTGCCGCGGAGCTTCTTTGTTCATACATTTGCTTAGAATTAGGAGATGGAAGGAAAGCCGCCGAAATGGGTAAATTGGTTTCTTCTGACTCATCCATAGATCGAAACACTCAGTTTTTGGCAAAGATTTATTCTGTTCAAGGCAATATAATATCACATGAAATTGATGAAGCTTATAAGATTCTATCTCGTGTTCTTGTAGAAAATGTTAATAGAAAAGAAAAGGAGCAATCTTTGTTACAATCCCTGACATATGCAAGAATCCTTATGAAATCTCCAGAAAATGATATGAAGAAGATCGAACAACAGCTACAAAAGGCAACGGAGAATGACCCAATTAAGCCCGAGGTTGTTTTGACTCATATTGCATTTGAAATCAAGAGAAATCACCTTAACCAAGCTGTTCATTTTATTAACAATTACAATAATCCAAAACAAGAATGAAGTAGTAAACATTTTATATGTGTCATTCGGGGATAACTAAAAAGGTGTTGATAACTCTTTGCATATTTTCATTTCTTTCTTTCATTGTTTGAAGGTCAATCTCATGCTTTTTCTGTATTGATTCATATTCCAAATTCTTTTCTTTACCAATTTCTTTTGCTGTATCAATTTTTTGGGAAAGAAGTTGATTCTTTCTTTTTTGTTCGTCGATTTGGGATTTTGCTCGAACTATTTCATCAAGAATGGACTTCTTTGCATCTTTGAATTCGTCAATAGTTTGAGATTTGGTGGAATCAAGTCTGTTTTTCAATTCAGTTCCAAGTTTTTCTAAACTCAAGGTTATCTTTCTAAGTTTGGATTTTCTCTGGAGATATAGATTATTAGCTGTAACTAATGTGTTTTCAATTTGCAACATTTCAGCTTTAATGTCTTCTAAATATTTAGTAAGGCGCATGTTTTCTTCTTGTCTTTTTTGGTTCTCCGTAATCAACTCTGATAGATGAGTGGAAGCTTGATTATTAGAATCTGCCAATGACCTAATAGTATCACTTCTCCTATCAATTCTACCTTCTAATTCCGCAATTTGATTCATTTTCTCATTTACTTCAGAGTGCCCATTATTCTCACTCTTCAAAATCAATGAGAGTTCAGTCTTATTATGATCCAATTCATTCAAAAGCGCTTCTTTCTGTGTTAAAAATGCGTTTTCTTTCTTTTTATACTCTCTTTTAGCATTTCGAATCCTCTCCGAATACGGAAGTCCATTTTTCAGACTACTTACAACAAAATTAAGCTTTTCAAGATCCTTCATAGCCTTTTCTTTTTTGCTCATTAGAGAATTCTTTTTTTTCTTTTCTTCACACAATTTAAACACGACTTTCTCGATTACAGCTCTTAGAGAAACCACATTTTCTTGCAATTTTCGGAAATCCTCTTTTAAAAGCTCTAGTTTTTCTTTATCTTCTTCGATAACTAATTTTAAATCCTTATCACTTGTTTCAAATCTAATCTTATCAAACTTCTCTTTCTGTAATCCAATATTATTCTCAATTCTTTCCAATTCTCGTTTTTTCAGATCTCTTTGATTCAATAATTCATTTCTTTTCTTCTGAAGACGCTCAACAGTCGTTTGAATACGTGCAGAAGCCATCGGATCACTCAGATCAAGCTTCTTACTCATCTTTTGTTGTACGTTTAGAAGAGAAACAAGAAAAAGAACCTTATATTTGATTTTAATCAGGTTGTTTTTGGTTAAATTTTATGAGTGTTTTTTTATTAAGTGTTTTCTATTCATGTCCCGGAAACGGAGGATCTTTATTAGTATCTAACGAATACTGTATTAATACATTCGTAGCTAATGCTACATTTTCTGTCTCAAGTCAGATAAATGCCGAGATTCTTGTAGTTGCTGGAGGCGGTGCGGGAGGAGGAAGAGATGTTACTGGTGGTGGCGGAGCCGGTGGATTAGTGTTCAAAGACAATGTTGTGATATCAGCAGGGGAATACCCTGTTGTTATTGGATTAGGTGGTTCTGGAAAAATGAATTCTGCAGGAAATAATGGACAAAACTCTGCCTTTTTTGGATTTACTGCAATTGGTGGTGGTGGCGGGCCATTTTATCCCAATGTTGGTCAAAATGGTGGATCAGGTGGTGGCGGTGGCGGTGGCTCAAATGGATCTAAAGCTGGGGGCAGCGGTGTTGAAGGACAAGGATATAATGGCGGGGCTGGTTTTAACAGTGATTTTGTTGCAGGACATGGTGGCGGCGGCGGTGGTGGAGGTGCTGGTTCGGCAGGGAAGAATGCAGTGAGCAATAATCAAGCAGGTGATGGCGGTGATGGTCTTTATTTCTCTCAGTTTTTGCATGCTGGAAGCCCTGCTGGATGGTTTGCTGGAGGCGGTGGGGGGTCTACACACAGATCAGATACAACAAATACAGGACTTGGCGGTAAAGGTGGTGGGGCAAGAGGAGGCTACCTTGAAGGATTAGTAGGAAATGGTAACAATGGCATTGATAACACTGGTGGTGGAGGCGGAGCAAGCCGAGATGGTGATTCAGGGAAAGGAGGTTCTGGAGGCTCTGGAATAGTGATAATTCGATACCTAAAGCCAGTACCAACATTATACAAATATTCATCAAAGAGGAAAATAATACCAATTTCCATACTATCAGCATTAGCATTTTATTAAACAGAGAAAACCCGTATACATTTTCTTAAGAGTTTTTCATTATCATCATTAATATTGATCCTATTCGAATCCAGAGATTCTATAGTTGGGTTATAAAACATATTTATCAAGAATGCTTGCGAGCTTGTTGGTATGAAAAACTTCAAAGAATGGAAATCCAAAAACCAAGATTGAACACCACTCATTAATGCTGTAACACGGCTTATATTTGATTGAACAACAAGATACTTTTCTTTTGATTTCAATAACAATGACACAATAGCACAAGAGTCTTCATATGATGGTGGATAAGAAATCTGAAACTTCTGTGGATATGGAAAGAATTCCCTCTCAGAGGATGTCAAAAACAATTTAGAATCGCTGGCAAGTGCAATATCAGTTTTTTCGATCGAAGAGCGATATCTAATCTTTTTTCTTATTTGTGTTGTCAGTTGTCTATATGTTCTTGAATTAACATCTTGGAATGTAGCATCTATCCCAATGTAGTTCTGATATGTTGTGAGATTATTGAATGAGTGGAATCTATATATATAGTTAGACAAAAAGAAAGCTGCATGATAACCAAAAGAGTTGACAATAAAAGAGTGCATGTGCTTATTCGTATATAGACTAAATAAAGGCAGTTCATTCATATTTCTATATAATTTATGGGAGTTTTCAAGCGAATAATGTGATGAAAACAGATCAGAAGAGTTAAAATCCTGAACATCATTGGGATGCTTCTCAATCACATCATGAAGCATCTCTACATCAGTAATTATGCGATTAGTTTGCCGAATAAATCGTGATTTAAGCAACAAAGATCGATTTGTTAGGATTGCCATCGCTAAACAGACAATCTCAGTCGAAATCTGGGAGTAAAAACTCATATCATTAGTTTTGCACCACAAATATCCATTACTAATACCAGAGGATTCCTCCCAATCAGCAATTACTTTCTTTGCAGTTCTCCATTTTGAGCATGGTATCTCAGTAAAGGGCTTTGAGCACTCAACAGAAGCAAGAGATTTGTTCAAAAACCCAAAAAAAGAATATTCATCGGTTAAAACAGAACTTCTTTGAGGCTTAATGATAGAAAAATAATTATCACCTATTCCTTCCGCTTCAACTGACAAAAACTCGGGTATTTCCTCTTTTACACTTATGTTAAAGTAAATATATATGTTTGCAGCGAGGGCGAAGCATAAGAAAGCATTGCACAAATAGTCGAAAACACAAACTCGTGCAACAATTCCCATAATGATATAATATGAGGAGCATTGATCAATTAAAAGAACCATATGTGAGATCGAGCATATATCAGATATCCAAATCGATCATTAATCAAAAAATGAAGACAATTATCATATAAATGATTCACCTTTATTTAATGTCCTTGGTAGTTGGGGCCATTCTTCTTCTTAGCCTCTGGATCAACAGCTAAAAATCTCCTGTTATAAGCATTACGAATCCTTGCACGACCGCGAACTGGCTTTGCTTTATCCATCTTTGCAACTTTTGGTGTGTTGCTTCTGACTTTACCTGCTTGTGCGAGAGAGCCGTGAACCTTACCCATAAAAAAGGATACTAACTGAAATTTCTTCACAAAATACGTGGCCAAACCTAATTTTCATCACAAATTCCTTGGCCCAATTTTGTTGGAAATCTATTGAATTTGGACGATTATTTGAATTGAAAAATAGAATTTACCATCTTAAGAGGGTGAATTTTTTCCGGCTCGGCTGAGTGTATTTTTGGATATCTTGGGGACTGGATAGGATATGTATGGTGTTGTTGTTGTAGATATTATATTTTCAGTGAGATAAAGTATGCGGTTGATGAGATATGTGAAGTGAGATTTACTAAAAAATTGAATAGTTTAAGGAAAAACCATCTAAAAAGGGTTGATTTTTCTGGTTTATTTTATCGTACCGAATAACTCGAATCTGGCTAGAGACATGCAGTGTGTCCCGAAGTGGTTCTTGTCTGTTTGCTTTATCCTGATTAATGAGTGTTCTCCTATGGGCCTGATGGTTTTTGAGAGTATGGCGTCGGATTTGTTCAGGTCTTGAGAATTTGTGACTGCGTCGATTGTTATCCATGCGACACCATCAGTTGAGCCTTCTACAATCCACGATTTCATATGCGTTCCGTTTGTTGTTCCGTTATATGTTTTAATTGTGTAGCCACAGACTTCTATTTTATGATTTTTGAATTCTACCATGAACCATGAGTTTTGCTCGTTATTTGATGTCCATTCGCCTTCAAATTTTGGTGAAATCACTTCTTCTGGTTTTCCGTAGCTTCGAACACTCTGTCCTGATGCGGTAACTTTTATTGAACTGTAATCATACTCCGATTTATCATGGAGATGCTTGATAATTCCGGAAAATGGCTTTTTAGAATCGAGTTGAAATGTGTTAGAATCAGCTGCTCCCATAAATTCTGACTTTTTGAGAAATATACTTTATTCATTTTGGCGGGGTTTGGACTGTCATAGATTTCCAAACTTCAAGGTTTGATTTCACCATATTAAGATTAGTTTCGAGCGGTGAAAAGACTCTTGCAGCAAGTTGATAAAGTGGAATGCAAATGAAGTTGTAGAATCCGATTTGCCCCTTGGGTTTGTCAACATTCTCTCTGTCATTAAGTGGAGATGATAGCTCTTGCCCATTAGCCTTTTCCGTGTCTCCCTGTCTAAAGAATTCTTCAAGGAGAATATCGCACCATTTTTCCGCGATTTCGAAAGGCCTCGAAACATTTGAAATATCGGCAACCTTGAGGATTAATTGCATGGCTGTAAGCCTACATTCATCAGTTTTAAGTGCAAAACGATTCTCATCTAATGCCAAGCTATTTTCTTTAACCATTTTGAAATGATGTGCCATATCAGTTGCGAGGATCAGTTTTATTATCCAATTCCACATTCTCTTTTGATCTGTACTTGATAATGAATGAAGTAAATTGCATTCTTCTTTTGACATAACTTGAATTGCTACTGAGCAATGATGGGTTTCCATTACGCTCTGATCTTTATAAAGAATTCCTAATGGGGTTTCAGATCTCACATTAAACACATTATTATATCCATCATGATTCGCATCATGACATATTGAAGCTACCAACAATGCAAATAATTCAAGTGGAGTAAAAACGTTCTCAAGTCTGGCAAGCGTTATTTGATAAGCAACATATTGTGTAACATCAACAGCATGTGTCCAGTTATGGTAAGGAACATCATTGTAACGAGATCGTATTTCATGTAAGAAATGATAAAGCATTTCATTAGATATCTTAAATCTAGACAAAACACCAAATCTGTGGAAAATCGAAAACAAAACTTTGATTTGCCCAATTCCTTTCCATTCAACAGAGAAAAAGTTTAATGATGATACTGTTTTCTTTTGATCTTCCGTCAGGGCAAGCTTCGTTGGAACATTATGATCAAGCTTTTCACTTTCACCAATATATTTAGGTAGTTCAATTTCAACAGATCCAAACTCTGCAATATCTTTCAGACGGGAATTCTCAAGAGAAACAGATGCAAATGTAGCAAAAGATTGCAAAAGCTGAAGGTCTTTTTGGTTAAACCCACCATTTGATTTGTTTATCATTTCAACAACGCCAAGAATGACTCCATTAGAAGATACAATTGGGGCAACAAGAAGGGAGGTAGTTTTGAAACCTGTACCAATGTCAACAGCTCTATTGAAACGTGAATCTGCATAAACATCATTAACAACAATAGATTCTTTGGATTTCGCACATGCTCCAGCGATGCCTGCGGTTAGTGGCAAGGTGGGAGGGAGCTTCCCTCCATCATTAATAAAAGATGTAAGTACACCCGCAGTTTCATCTACCAAAAACAACGAAGCCCTTTGAGCTTCAATAACCCTTCTAGCATTCTGTATAATATCTGAAAGAATCCGGTGAATTGATTCGCTCTTAGATAATGAAAAAGATACATCAAAGAAGGACCTGAGCTGTTGAGACATATCAACTGATTCATGGTATAATCGAGCATTTTCAAGAGATATTCCACAAAAGACATTGAATATCTGTATTAAATGTGAATCCCATTTAGAGAATGATCCAAGGTCTATTTTATTGACCATCTCAGTGACTCCAATAACATCACCCCGATTATTAAAGATAGGAACTGACAATATTGACCTGGTCTTATATCCAGTTTCAGTGTCTGTAGAAGAATCGAAAATTGGATCTTGGTAAGCATCAGCAATATTTACAATAACACCTTCAGTTGCTGATTTTCCAGCAATGCCTTTATTGATCGGAATATCAATGGCATTTTTAAGCCCTCTATGAAATGAAGTGATTAGTCTATCTCTGGAAGGAGAAACTAAAAACAAAGAACATCTATCAGCCTTGGTTAATAGCCTTCCTTTCTCCATAATAATCTCGGTTAATCTATCAATATTCAACTGACCTGATAGAATTTCTGCAACTTCGAGAAGAGCAGCCAAACCTTCTCTTTCAGCATGACTCCTCTCATAATCAGATTCAACAACAGAGTATAATTCAGAATTGCTGATAGCCATTGCAATAAAAGGAGCCAAACTTATTAAGTTTACCTCGTCTTCAAGTGTAAATATATTTCGATCAACTGGTCCTCTTAATACTATACACAAAACAAAAAGTCCTGTACCTTCACAAACAGGTATTGCAAGTACAGGATCATCCCCATTGTTATCAGAATTTGTGTTAAACATAGGATGCAAACTTGCATGTGGAGAATTAATTATGATTTCGCTCCGCATTGCTTCTCCCGGTATACCACTGGCATTTAAATCAAATTCAATATGATCTTTCGATTGTAATTTTAAGATTTTTCCTTGGGCTCGGTCAAGACTCCAAAACTCACATTTTTTACACCCAAAATACGACTCCAATTTATTTGAGAGTAAAGGAATAATTTGAGCCATTTTTTGAAGTGATACAATATCTAAGAGCATTGGTTCAAGCCCATATGATTTAAGTAAGAATTTGGAAAACATTTGGAACTTATGAGAAAACAGTTTGATAATTTTTTCATCATCTTCAGTAAATTCAGGGGATCCTGGTGATCTAACAACCTCAATGACGCCACATATCGTTTCTCTATAATCCCATATGGGGAAAAGCATGACAGGACAATCAATGGGGCTTAGAGTCGAATCTGTTGAAGAATGATATGATGGATGAGACGTAGGATAATTTGTCCTAATTATTCCCCTAGAAAAGAAGCAGAATCCTACAAGACCCATTGACCTAGAATATGTGATCCTGTGAGAGGGGGAGTATAATACTTGAAGCGACGGGATATCCACAAAATATGAAACAATCATTGCATTAAATTTTTTCATTAGAAATCTTTCTGAAGAATCAACTATCGAAGAATTTGAAGCGTCAATAATAAACGAATCAAGTTCGTAATCAATTGATGATTGAAGCTCCGATGGGAGCGATGCATTAACTTTAAGGGCACTACTTGCAAGCGATTTTTTTGCTTTATATGGATCATTTTTCGGTTTACTATTTTGATTAAACTTCTCGGAATTCATGGCAGGAGCCACCACAAAATGCTGGTATTTTTCAAACGGACCTTCTTGCTTTTTTGCATATGGTTTTATCAGTTTTGGAATCTGTGCTCGAATACTCATGTTCGACATGCACAAAATCTATAACGTTTTCTGAAAATCTTTTCATTAGGTTATTTTCAATTTGTGAACATTATCAACACAAAATGCAGAGGTTCGAAACAAGCAATGCTAGTTTTTTTTTATAAAGGTTGGTATTTTTATTGCATTACAGAGTGTATAAGGGCTTCCTTTGTTTCATCATCAATCTGATTCTATTATTATACATCTCGATTTTTTGTTGCAGTATTTGTACTTCCTGTTCCAAGTTATCATTCTCGTTTCGATATTTTGATAATACAAGCCCATGTTTCTTCATTGAATCATCTAATTGATCATCTGATACAAGTGAGAATCTGGTTTTGCTACCTTTTTCTGCGAATTGTTCCAAAGATTTGAGATAATCTTTAGCAATTTTAAGGTCGATTTTCAGTTTTTCAATTTCAGTCCTTGTGTCAGCAAAAGGAAGAGAGTACTTAGATTTCCCCTGCGCTAGAGACGTGTTCTCTTGCTTAAGAGATTCCACCTTTTTATTCATCAATGAAAGCTGTAATATTAGTGAGCCATCACTGGCCAATTGAGTTATTGCATCAATACTATCGTTTGCATTCGGCATAAAAGCTAATGCTTTGCTTGACATATTATCAAATCTGGTTTTAATTTCGCTTAACAATGGATTTCCTTTAGCGCTTATCTCAAGGGTTTTCTCCTTATACTCGGATTCGGGTATTAAGTTTCCATCAGTCCCAAGGAAGAACAAAACTTTACACCCAGAGTTGGTGTAAGGCATAATATTCTTAATTAAAGAACGAATAGAGTTACGCCCAGTCTTTTTTGGCATTGGAATAAAACTTGGTTTCTCTTTTGATGATGATGGCGAGGCTTCTTCGGTTTTTTTAACAGACGCTAAATCTATATACATGGGGTTAGGACCCTTTGTCTTTTTTGGAGGTGTGTTTTGTTGACGGCGGGCACTCGGAATCTCTTTTTCAACTGGTGCTGCTGGCTCTTCATTTTTTTCATCAATTTCTTTAGAAAACTTAGGTTTCTTTCTTCGGGAACTTTTAGGAGCGTCTCCACTGGCTGGTTCTGCCACAGGTATTTCTTCTTGCATATTTCCAAGGTTTTTTAGTTCATCCAATGTATCCATGGATAATATTTTGTCCTGATTATTGGGAGAAACTTTTGCGTCTTGTTCCTCATCAATTAATGCACCAGTAATCTCTTTCCTTATCGAATCCATTTCTGGATTTTTCATATCTTCATTAGTATTTTCTTCCTTAGGAGTTCTCTTTTTTGAATGAGACTTGCGATTCTTAGGAGGAACTGGGCTGGTGGACATAGATAAAAATTAACCCATTAACGTCTTTTATTCGTTTTTTTTTGCCAAGATTTTAGTCTGATCAATGATGAATCATCATTGATGATCTTATTGGACTAGGAATAATATGATAATGACATATCGAAAAACAAATCCAAAACATGTAAATAATATTCCACTTCCTCTTTATGTTGTAACAGAGAATGGACACAAATATTTCACAAATGATGCAATCTGAGAAATAATGAATACCTCGGTTTTATGAGATGCTGTCTTAAAGAAGAAACTTTTTTCTTAGCCCATTAATGTTGGAATATGGAAAAATATCGCCGAAATAATCCAAATAAATTCCAAAATTGTCACATCAAGAATACTAACACAATTTAAGTTATGAAACAATAAAAACTATTATAAAAATATTCAGATTTTTTTATTTCTTCTCAAGATCTATTTGTCAGCAATGAACATTTTGAAGTAACTTTTCTCTTTGATCTTGGATTGCTTACATGGAATGAAATCACTTCATCTTGATGGTATTTTTATAATGTCAAATTTTAATCAGATGGATCAGAGGATTTCATTTGAGAGATTTCTTTTTGGAGACGGAAATGAAATTAGAATAAATGATATGGAGTTTTGTGTCGATCGAATTGTGATGTTACCAAAGATTCTGCCACATCAGCTTGAAAAAGCTGTGGATATATCTGTTGAGTATTGCCAGATCCCTGATTTCAGGCGAAAACTATTAGAAAAATCTAACGAATGCCCAGTTTTGATATATCAATTGCACAAGAGAAATATTTTGGTATTTGAAGAAATTGAACCATTTTTGAAAGACAGAGACACTTACTTGTTAAGCTATTATTTTTGGAAAGAGATTGAAGGTTTTTATAGTTTTATTAAAAATAAGTCCAAGCCTCATGGTATTGATGATTCATGCTTCAAGAATACAAACGATATTGATCAACTGATTGAATATGGTTTTCTGCAATCAAGTATTGAGTATTGTCTTAAGTATGATGTGATTGATGATTTAACTGTTTGCGAAAATTTAAATCAAGAAGCTAAATGGAGTCCTTTTGAATGGAGTAATAAACCAGATTATCTTGGTTTGTTATCCTTCGCTGGATTTTTTGGCTCGATCAAGTGTTTTAAGCATTTGTTAATGAAAGGATTTGAGATCAATGCTAAAGTGTTATCGATGGTTGTCTGTGGTGGTTGTTTTGATCTGTTCCATTTATGTCAAGGTCAACAATCATTAACACCAAAGCTTGTTTGTCAATCATCAAAGTTTTTTCACCTTTCTTTGTTAGTTTTTATGATAGAAAATGGATCTTATATAAATGCAAAAGAGGAATCTCGTTGGACTCCTCTTCATTATGCTGCTGAGAAAGGTCATCTTAGTGTTGTTGATTATCTATTAAATCAAAAAGCTGATATCAATGCAAAAAATACTTTTGTTTATTTTTTATACTTGACCAGACTCCTCTTCATTTAGCTGCCAGCAATGGTCATCTTAGTGTTGTTGAATATCTTGTTAACCAAAAAGCTGATATAAATGCAAAAGATAAAAATAATAAGACTCCTCTTCAATTTTCTGCTCAATATGGTCATCTTAGTGTTGTTGAATATTTAGTAAATCAAAAGGCTGATGTAAATGCCAAACATAGTTGTGTTGAGTTTTTATTTTTAATTATACTCCTCTTCATTTAGCTGCTCAAAATGGTCATATAAGTGTTGTTGAATATCTAGTTAATCAAAAAGCAGATATAAATGTTCAAGCTTATGGAGTATATTCTGGGACTCCTCTTCATTTTGCTTCTTGGTATGGTCATCTTTGTGTTGTTGAATATCTAGTTAATCAAAAAGCTGATATAAATTCTAAAGATGAAAATGATAAGACTCCTCTTCATTTAGCTGCTAGCAATGGTCTTCTTAGTGTTGTTGAATATCTTGTTAATCAAAAAGCTGATATAAATGAAAAAAATAATCGAAAAGTGATTATATATTTAATCAGACTCCTCTTCATTTTGCTGCTGATAATGGTCATCTTAGTATTGTTGAATATCTTGTTAACCAAAAAGCTGATATAAATGCAAAAACGAAAGATGTTGAGTTTTTATATTTAATGAGACTCCTCTTCATTATGCTGTTAGATATGGTCATCTTAGTGTTGTTGAATATCTAGTTAATCAAAAAGCTGATATTAATGAAAAAGGAAATGATAATTCAACTCCTCTTCATTTAGCTGCTAGATATGGTCATCTTAGTATTGTTGAATATCTTGTTAACCAAAAAGCTGATATAAATGCAAAAACGAAAGATGTTGAGTTTTTATATTTAATGAGACTCCTCTTCATTATGCTGTTCAAAGAGGTTGTTTAAATGTTGTAGAATATCTAGTTATTCAAAAAGCTGATATAAATGCAAAAAATTATGATGATGGGCTTTTCAATTTGATAGAACATCCCTTCATTTAGCTGCTCAAAATGGACATCGTAGTGTTGTTGAATATCTAGTTAATCAAAAAGTTGATATTAATGCTAAAGATAAAAATGGGAAAACACCTTTGGGATTAGCAAGATCAAATATTGCTGAATTCCTCAAGAGTAAAGGAGGACAATAAGCCAAAAGAGGATTAAAAACCACATTCATTAGATTTTTTTGAAAATGTGTCCAAGCACTGGTTTAAAGGCTACATTAATAGAGAAAATAAGGGATATCATAAGGGAAAGGGATTTTTGAGGAATGATAATCTATGATTGATGAATATGTGAGAGGATAAGCTGAGAAGAGCGGGAATTGGGATAAATTAATGAGTGTTTGAAGTTTTTGGGATAATTCTTTTTGGAGGATATGGTGGCGGTGAGAAATGGATCAATCAAAGTTAGGGGAAATGATAAAAAAGCTTAAGGGGGAGAAATGAGGATGAGTTAAAACGGAAGCTAGGAAATGATCAGAAAATATGCATTTTTGGAGAGAAAATGGGGATAATATAAATCAATAGACTTGAGAAGAGATAAGAAAACCTGCTTGGTATTGGTGATGTTTTGGTGAATCCTTTGGAGATAAACGGGGGAAGATGATAAATCAAGAGAAAAAACATTTGGATGAATTGGTGATTCTCATGGAGAGAAATACGCTTCTGTGGAGAGAAAAGGAGGAGATTTGAGTAAAGAGAATAATCATTTTGAAGATTCGGTGATTTTTTTTGGGCAGAAAACGGTAATACATGAATCATTCTTTGAGGAATGAATAATAAAAATTAGAAATCCTTTAAAGATTTAGGAACAAAAATAATACACAAAGCGAAAACTTAAGAGACTAGAAAAAAGGCGAAAAACTAGATATTCAACAACACAAAAACTGAAGAAGAGGCAAAACTCATGAAAACTAATGAGACTTTGGGAGCAAAAAACTAGATATCCAACAACACTAATGTAAACAATAAGATGGTTAAATCATTTTGGAAAATCAGGCAGAGGAAAGGGATAATGGGTGCAAGGAAGAGTTGGCAAGACAAAAGGCTGCTGTATTAAGCCATTTTGAGGAAAAGAAGGACCATTTTGTATTTCAGAGAAAGTTGGGAGTTGAGGGATTGGTGGGAGCAGCATAATGAAGGCCGGAGCTGATTTTTTGGGAGTATCAGTGCTTTTCAATAGGGTGTTACCAATGTTAAATGATGGTATTTGGGGATAAGGAGGAGGGTTGTTTGTATTTAAGAATACAATGCTGATATGGATGTGTACACTCGGATACACATACATGTACATGCACTGATCATAGCCTAGGGCATACACAGGCATGAACCTGCGCGTTTTATGTGGGTGTGTTCAGGTCGTTTATTTACAGCGGATCCTGGTCATACACACGCAGATGCCCATGAATCTGCGTCAGGAGTAATGTGCTAGGTCATATTGAAAAAATATTGGTAACTGAAAAATACTGATTTTACACCATAAAATTGGACAAAATCTTTGTTTTTATGAATCATCAACTCTATTGTCTTTCTATGATTTTCCACTTGGAACAAAGTCCATTATTTTGTGGAATTATAGAATTTCGAGCCGTTGGGTTTAACCTTCGAAAGTTTTCAAATAGCTTTTTCCATGGAGATAGAACTCTAGATATGGCCAGAAGTTCTTTTCATAATTTTTTAAATCATCCCATAGCTTTTATTTCTTGTAATAGCCGTATTAAGATATCAGATGCATTTGTTTCTGTCAAAGATTGCAGGTTTTGTTCATGCATCAGTAGCGAACCAGGGGGTGCAATTTACACAACTTCTACAAGTGCAACAGTTAATATAACTAATTGCATTTTCAATGACTGTTCTTCAACGGGGTCATTTTCAGTTTCATATATAAATATTAATATGAAGGCTGGGGGAGGTGGGTGCGCCTTGCTTTGTTCTAAATTTTATGTCAAATTATGCTGCTTTTTGAATTGTTACTCTGTTGAGCGTGGTCCTGCTTTATTTACCGCATCAAATGGCTTTGATGATGCTGTGTTTAACAATTCTGTAATTTTCCACGCTTCAGGGGGGATATGTCCAATTCATTTTGGACAAGGCAAAGCTATTATGTCGGATGATAATTCAACATCAAACATTTGTATAGTAGTGCCAGGTGGCGGCTTTACCTACAGTGGGACTCGTAATCTCCTCCAGTATTCAAGCATTTTGCATTGCATTTCTACACGAATTAGTACTAATTTATATTCAAGGACATTCGACTTTTCTCTTGGATCTTCAGCCGAAACATGTAGAATGTGCAATATTGTTAATAACACTAGTTATAACAATCTCAAATGTGTGTTTTATTCATATCTTAGCCAACTTACCTTTTCTAATTTTGTATTCTATAAAAACGACTCACCTCTTTTTGTCAAAGAAGCGGGTTTAATCAGAATCGAAAATTGTATATCGGATACCATTGCTATTGGAAGTGCCACTCAATTATCAGGAAATATCTTATCAGCCAATCCAGTTCATACACACTTTTTTGGTATAGTTGATATCTGTCAAACTATGGTGCCCACAATTGTTTTTAATACTATATCAAATAGGTTCTATATTCTATTATTATCATTTTGTGAATGAGGAATTGTTTGTATTTTTCTTGTTTTCTAAAGGGTGTTTCATTATCAATATTGAAATCTTTTCCCCAAGATAATCCAACAAACGCCTATTTTTTTTCCTGAAATATGGGGAATAATTTATTATTGTTAATCCAATAAACGCATAAACTCACTTTATGAAACCAGTTTACGATGTAAATCAACAATATTTTTAAGACAACAAAATGAAAAGATCTAAATTGGTTAATTCATTAAGGAATTTTGAAAGTGTGGTCACAAAGACTAAACCAGCAATTGTTCACCATCTGTGTTTGGATATACCCAATATTATTAGCCAAATTTATGAGTCTTGTCATGATTCTGATGAGAAAGGCCAGGTCTTGTTAAATAGAATTGATGAAGTAATACGATTACACAGACCACAAAAATCTATTTTTTTATCATTTGAAGGAATCAATTCATTACTTCCATTAGCTAAACTAGGTACAAAACGACGGAGGAATTTTCAACGAGAAAAAACTGCAGCTGAAGCACAAAAAAAGGAGAAAGGAAATCAGAAAGCAGAAGAACATATAAATGAGATAGAAAATCAGAAACAAGAAGCACAAAAAAAGGAGAAAGGAAATCCAAAACAAAAAGCACAAAAAAAGGAGAAAAGAAATCAGAAAGCAGAAGAGCAGATAAATGAGATAGAAAATCAGAAACAAGAAGCACAAAAAAAGGAGAAAGGGAATCAGAAAGCAGAGACAAAAAGAAAGAATAAGGAGAACAAGAAAAGTACAATGTCTTCAGATGAGAAATCTGTTTCTAATGAAGAGAAATTATGCTCTAATGATGAGACACTCATTTCTAGTGATGAGAAGTTATTATCCAAAGAAGAAAAAACCAATTCTAGTGATGGGAAGTTGTTATCAAATGATGAGATACTCATTTCTAGTGATGAGAAGTTATTATCCAAAGAAGAAAAACCCAATTCTAGTGATGGGGAATTGTTATCAACTGATGAGAAAAACTCTTCTAATAATAACATGTTCGGTTCAAACGATAACCATTTCTCTAATAGTGATGATAAATATTCATCTTGTGATAGGAAATGCAATGTCAAGAAATTGCCACAGAGAACACCAAATAACAAATCATGTCAAAATAATCCTTCAAAATTGTTACAGACCTATTTAATATCTGCGATCGATTTGGTTATTGATTTCTTCAATGAAAAAATTACCCGAAAAGACCCATTTTATGATGTAAGTATTGTTTTGAGCAATAATCAACAATTTGGGGAAGCAGAACACAAAATAATGGATTATATAAGACAACTTGACTTTTCTGAGAAGAATAATTCCATTTTAATATATACAAATGACACTGATATAATATTATTGGGAATAAGATCTCATCTCCCAAATATTTGCATTACGGATGGAGTTAACTATTTATACCCATTCAATCTGTCTATCAATATGTCTAAATTATTTGAATGTGATTTGTATTCTGGGAAAAAAATTGTAGATGATATTGTTTTTATCAGATTGTTATTAGATAATGATTACTTATCAAATTTTCCTGATATAGGTTCTCCTGATTTCTATGAAATACTCATGCATTATCGGGTATGTCATTGTTTTTTTAACAAAATAGGAGAATACTCATATATTCATGATGAAGGAAGCACAAAGTATAATATTCCTTTTCTGAAGTATGTATTAATGAGTTTTTTCCAAAAGAAACCAGATCCTATACTTCATATAGAGCAATGTGAAGAACTCTTTTTAAAGATGGGAGGACCAGAAATAATAGAATCTATGTTTCGAAGCGTTTTCACTGTTATTGAATGGACCCATGTGCTATTTGTTGAAGGAATCACCAGCTCAATTGTATATTATGAATATAATGTATGCCCACCATTATTCATGGGCCTTAAGTATTTGAATTTTCTGAATGAAGTCAAGTTTGAGAAATCTTGTTTGTATAAAATTCCGAAACAAGTTATTCATTTTTGCACCAAGCCACAATCGAATCTTCCAACTTTAATTCCCGGATTTGACCATATACTCAAATCCAATCCGGAACTGTTAACAATTTTGAACTCTATGAATAATTCCAAAATAATATTCCAATTAGATATCCACAAGATAGCTAAATTATTGAATGTTTCCATTAAGGAAGTTAGTGTCACAGATTATGAATATTTACATACAAAACCAGTCGATTCGCATTGTATTGAAACATCCCTCGTTTCTCCAAACAATGTCAGTGTTTCCTTAATCGAACCATATTTATTAAGCCGAAAATTCGTTAATCAGTTTGTAAATATCAAATCTCATGGTAAGGATCATAAAGAATTCTATGTTATTGATACTAGTATGAGGTATAATTTTTTGTTAGAACCCAGTATCTATTTAACATGTATGACTATTGAGAACAATGTTATAATCAAGAATGAATCCCATTTATGTTATAGCAGTATAAATGTAGAAATTTCTTCATCAAGAGTATTAAATACAATGCTGTTCAATCAGAGCATTGTGCTACCTTCTGGCCTTGATGGGACAATTTATGATATTAAACATAATTCTGCCAAAGTAAGGATTAACTTTCCAACAGGATCCTATGAGGACAAAATCCATGAATATGTAAGTCAGGATTCAACTTATTGGCTTGAAATTAATGAAGCTGCTAAAATGATTGGTATTAGTGATGAAGAGTTTAATAGTTTAGTTTCCATATTTAGTAACGAGGAGAATCCTGAGAATCATACCATTACCGGTTTTGTATTAGTTAATGAGAAAGGAATATTGTTATCAACAGAATTTGTACATCGTTTAAAGAGAAAAATAGGCCAAATTCGAACCCAATCTCCCAACATTAACACTGATCAGATTATTGACTTTCTCATAAAGAATGGGCATCGTTTGTACTTGAAGAAAGTTGGTATAGATACCCTTTCATATCAAACCATTCGAGATATTTCAGCAACTACAAAAGATTGTTCGAGCATAATTGAACAGAATGTAGATTTGAAAAAGGTTTTTATTAATGGGCTAAATAATTGTGCTGATATAACAAAAGAACTTCCTGTGGGATCCAGAGTTACAGTAATAAAAAACTATGGTGTTGCCAATTTCGGGATGCATGGGACCATTATTACCAAATTCAACAACCAGGCATTAGTTCTTTTTGATGATCAATTAATGAGCAATTGTAACACATTGATGAATCTCAATATGAATAATCTGATTGAAGGGAATCGGATTACCATAATAGATATTCAAAATCTAATCCTATATCGTGACATAGGTGGTGAAATGAATTCCAAAGATAGTTTCGGAGATAATAAAGGTAATATTCATTAACGAAATCTACACCGATATTTCGAAATAAATCACAGATTTTAATCAATTAGTATTGTTTCTGCCAGCAATGAGATAATATATTTCCTTATATTCTGAGAATCGATATAGCAAGAAAATTTGGGCACTATTAATGGAATTCTATATAATGTGTGACAGTATTTCGTCGAAAAAAACAATAAATTATGTGAGCCAACATCTTCTCTGGTTTCGCAATTAAGAAAAGTCGAATTGAATTGATAATCTCCATTTTCATGAAATATATAACAATTCTTGGCAACAAGATTGAATTTGATACTTGCACTAAATAAAAGGCCTGTGTTTTTGGTAAAAACACAATCGTTAATGTTCACAATCCCGTATTCGAAGGCATCAACAATACCACGATTAGAATTCTGATTAGTGTTATTAATAAAATTACTAAATTCAATGAAATTATCAAGAGAGGTCACTGCATTCATTATGTGAGCTCCTGAAGGAGAAAATATTTGCTCAAAATTGTTATATCCACAACTGAGAGATGAACATAAAGAAGTCCCAAAAATACCAATGTGATGAACGGTGTTTTTTGAAGAATTTGTGGTCTTAAACCGGAAATTTCCTTTATATAATGCAATAGAGTACCATTGCTGCAATCTAACAGCTTCAGAACACAAACATATGGAAGATAAGAGAACACCATTTATCATTGTATCGTTAATATTGGTCCATATGAATTGACCTCTTGCAATTTCGGTAGGGTTATTCGTATAGCATATTGTTGCGCAAACTTTGTGGGAAACAAATCCTCCATTTTGCATACAATTAAAATGTATTGCGCCGCCATGATCAGTTGAAGAGCAGTTATAAAATGATGAAGACTCTACCAGCATTTTAACAGGATTTGAACTCGAAAAATAAAACACAGATCCTGATCCAATAATCCTCATTATTGAATAACTACAATCAAGCACATAATATGATCCTGGACTAGGATTTATTGCTCTACTGGTAATGCAAGCGCTATTACCGAAATTACTCCCATAAAAATCGCAGAAACCAGTTAACAAACGAAATAACAACATAAAAAAACTGTGAAAGAGACAATATACCCAATGAAGTGCTTATAATCCAATTTTCTTCTGTCCTTGAACAGCCTTTAACATTTAAAAAATTTGCATAAAAAAATATGAAGAATCAATATGTTGTAGAGCACCCCAAATCATCTCAAGTGGAGTTCAATCTTGTTGTTCAAATGAGTGATTTTCTTATAGGAGATGTAATTGGTAAAGGGGGCTTTGGGGAAGTTAGGAGGGCAATCCGGAAGTCAACAGGGCAAGATTGCGCTGTGAAGCAGATTTATTCTGAGAGGCTTGAAGGAGGAAAATTGAATAGATATATTTGCGAGATAACCACAATGGCACAGTGTAATAGTACTTTTTTAATTCCATTTGTTGGTTTTACAGCAGAGCCTCCATATGCAATTGTGACAGAATATATGATAAATGGGTCTCTAGATAGATATGTCAGGCATAAGGATTGTTCTGGTTATCTTAATGGATCACAATTGACCTGCATTGCAATCGGTGTTGCTATTGGGATGATGCATTTGCATTCTCTTGGTATTATTCACAGAGATTTGAAATGTGCTAATATTTTATTAGATTCAAAGCTATTTCCTAGAATTGGGGATTTTGGTATAGCCAGGTTTGAAGATAACATGAAGGATTATACTGTTAAGATTGGGACTCCTAATTATATGGCTCCAGAACTTATTACAACCAGCGTATATAATAGCAAAGTTGATATTTATTCATATGGAATGGTATTATATGAAATGTCTGAACGTAAAAGGCCCTTTAAAGGAATGAAAATTAACGATATTTTTCAAGCTGTTATCCAAAAACAAGAAAGACCCAGATTTACACAACACACACCTGCTCCACTTCAGAAATTAATCTGTAGATGTTGGAGCAGTGATCCAGATCAACGACCAACATTTGTTCAAATATTTGAAATCCTTCAAACAGGCAAAGTATCTTTTTCTAATTCCAAGAGATTGGAAATATTGAAGTTTCTTAAAATTATTGAGTATGAAGAAAATAGGAAAAATTCCAATATTAACAATGGATTGTTAAGGGACCCTTTCAGTGTATTGCAAATTAAAAGAGATTTTGATGAAATTATTGATGACTCAAAAAAAATTAGAATTGTACCAGAGCCAAATGGGCAATCTAAAACAAAAAAGCCAATTAAAGGAAAATTCATTTTGAGTTCCACTAATGGATCAACAATTAGCCCAGAAGAGGTTTTAGGCGATATATCATCCCCATTATTTATCAAATACCTTGATTATTTTTCTAAGAATACTTCATTATCCGATTTTCAGCCTTTATATAACACCATTCATAAGCACATTAGTTCAAAAATTCCAGAAAAATCTCTTATTGAAATTATTGAAGCATGCTATCGAATGATGAAGAGAAATTTCGAATTTATTCCTCTTTTTGATGATAAGTCGTTTTTCACAATGCTTTCCATTGATTCAGCAGATTTAACAGAGATTACAATTGATTGCTTTTCATTATTATTTGTTCATTATCCTCGTCTTCTTTCAGAAAAGCATTGTGCTTTTATTTCTTTACTGATTCGTTCTCAACCGGCTAAAATGTTGATATTATATAGTCACTATGTTAAATATATGGGATCTATAAGCAACCCATGGCCAATTCTCGAAGTATTATTGGAAACAGAAATACAATATATAATGAACACATGTGGATATCTTTATCTTTCTGTTTTTTACTTTTTAATTATTAACTTTCCATCATTTTCTTTAAAGAGATTAAATGAAGTACAAAGAGTTTTTTTATCTTTCCTTCATTCTAAAGATCCTCTTACTGTAGTTGTTGCATATAATGGACTATCTTCAATATTGACCAATGAGTTGTCACCTGAAATATCTAAAACTATAATCAAAGATCTAAAATCTGATAGCATTTGGTTTTCTGCTTGCTCATATTTGTTAAGATTACCGGAAATCCCTTATGTTGAGGGTATTATTCCAGCTTTGTTATCTAGGGTTGCTGATAATGAAATGGTGTGGATTCTATTGCTCAAAATTGGATCCAGTTCCAAAGGATCTGAAATCTTAATGGATTCTCTTGAGTTATTGTATTCGTATTCAAATAAGTATCCAGCATACATATTGAAAGTTTTTTTAATTTTGTTCAAAGACCAACTCAAAAGAAATTCCTTGACTCAATCAAAAGGATTTCCATTTTTGTTGTGTAATCTAATTGAGACATCAGAAGAATACTATCACACGGTTGTAACATCAATCATTAGAAGATCAAACCCCAGCTCTGAATTAGTTCAAATACTTTCCTCGGGTGGATTCTTTAAGGTTTATTTCAATTCAACTATATCGAGCCAAAAACCTCGACTCTATACCAACTGTTTAGCCCTTCTTGATGCTCTCTCTAGATTATGCTTCCATAATGACTATCTCATTTTTCTTCAGCTACTAATTGATCTTCTAAGCTCTCCTCAGCACGCATCAAATGCAATTACCGTTTTAGTTTCTTTGAGTTTTCATCCAGAATCAAAAGATCCCCTAACTACAAAGGAACTGATTGGGTACTTTACCAACCTAATCCAGATTCCTCAGTTTACAAAGATCGCAACCGTTTTTTTACATAATATTCAAAAGACGTAAATTTCACAAAAAATTGATCTAAGAAAATTGTGAACAAAAATCGGCTTGTCAAATCAATGATAATCCTAGTGTTTTTACCTATATTTTCTTGGTCTTCCTTTTCTTCTGAAACTTTCGTCAGTCAAAATCCTCGTCCAAAAAGTGCTATACAGAGTAATAGTCATAGTTTTTCTTATAGTTCTTATACACATACTAACACTTACATATATACATCTCAAAAAAGTGAATCAGATGTTGAAATATTTTTTTTTTCTATGAGTTCATTTATTCCTGTTGATAAAGGGTTTTTATCTACTTTTATTCCAGAGGTTAGTCCAAATCCAACGTTTAGTCCTCATCAGAATCTAATAATAACATATATTACTTACGGCTCTGCAGATACCTACTCCAATCACAGTTCAGAATGGATTTCAATAAAAGGGGTCTCCAATGTGGCATGTGTTATTGTTGGATTCTTTTGTTTATTGGGAGTTATTATATATTTTACTCAAGATGAAGGCGCAAATGATGCCGAAGATAAAAACGAAATGCAAATGCAACTCAATGAGCCACTTGATTCTCAGTTATCCGGTGAGCCACCACTACAAATATAAATATTGTTTTTTATTAAATCATTTTTTAACAAGCGAGACCAGCATGTATTTATCATTGGAGAATTCGAGCTGGAATAGTTTCCCAATTTCATTATCAATCACGTTGAACCATTCACCATCGATTTTAACAAGTATATAGTTTGCTTTTTGTACAATTTGTGATGATAAATTCAAAACAGAGTATCTTTCATTCATCCATTCTAATTTGTAAAGCAATTCAGGTAGATAGCTATTATGAACAGTGTAGAGTTGCCTTCCTGATAGTATTGCAGCAGGGTTCCATGAAATTGAAACAGGAGAATAAACAAAAGAGTTTTTTGGGGTATTATATGTTATCCATTCTGATATTTCTGTTTCATCTATTTCATACATTATTACATTGTTACCGTATTGTTGGTAAATACCTGCAATTGATGAAAGCCACATAGTAACAAAGAGGAATCCACAAATGACTTTAATTGAGCCACGCAATTCATCTAGTGATATTTTTGATATGATACTTTGGACACCATCCATTGCAATAGCAATCAATATGGGAAATAATGCAGGAAAATATACAAGAAAATTGTATCTAATTTCATTTTGAAAAGATATATATCCAAACACATAATAAACCACAAATATAAATCCAATCATATTGTAGTTCATTTTAGTCAGACAACCAACAAAAATAAACACAATTAAAACACCAAAAACAGAAGCAATATGATATATAAAGGGAATTATTGATTGGAAACTCAATCCATAGTCCCAAATAGGTTTGGTAATTGAGAATCGGAATCCAGAAACCAACAAAAAGCATATAGAAGGCAATAATACGTTTCTCAAACCATATTTTGATTGTTTCCAATTCACATAAAAATAGAAAACTAACTGTACAAATCCAAATTTTGAACATACAATACAGGAAATAATAACGAATACTCCACCATGCTTATACAATCCAATCTCATAAAACAAAAAGCATGAAATCGATAATGCGGCACATAGAAGGGATGTAGGAGAAGATAGAAAACAATGAAGTGTCGGATGGCCCCAATTATTCATTCCAGATGATCCTAAATCATATATATAATCAATAGAAGGATTATTTCTATCATTATTATTAATATAGTTAACAAAGCCGAATCCACCAATTAAAAACAGGGTCGGGACAGAAAGATACGATAAAACTTTGCTATTTGTATATCTATATGTAAGTGAATACTGCAAATGAAAAACAGATAAGAATAAAATCGCAAAAGTTAGACAAATAGCTCCTTCAGTATCAGCTCCACCAATACTCATGAGGGTAGAAAAGGCAGAAGTAATAACACCAGATCTCATTATTATACCTTCAACTAATGGGTTCCTAATTCCAAATATCATACCCCTTCTGTTGTTAATTCCATTTTTCATTGATGAAATTAATGTAAATTCCATCATCATATTGCTACTGACAGATTTAATGATCTCTCCATTAATAGAGAACAAAAATAATCGAATTAATTTGTACAAAATAAGAATTAGTAAAAAGAATACAATAATTTCTGACTTATTGTTTATAATCCCTCCCCTTTTATATTTCAAATTAGCATTTCTCAATTCTGCAGACAATATAAGTAATGCTATAAACAATATAATAAACAAAAGAACAGAAAAACCAAACAATTGAGATAACACTAAACTTATCAAAGATACAGAGACTGTTGCAATAACAAAACACAGGCCATACACTTCAAAGGTGTTAAAATCACCGTGATTCATCAAGAAACTCAACTCATAAACAACATTAAATGCTAAAAAGAAAAAGACTAGACTGAATATCATTAATAGAAAGAATATCTCCAAATCGCAGCGATTAAAATCTTTAATGGAATATAAAAACTCAGAGAAATTTAAAACCAAATGTCAAGAGGAGAACAAGACTCAGCAGATTAGTGAATATGATGACATTAAAGCATTAAAGGGCCATCTATTTGACCTTGAATTGGCTTTTGAGTCTGGTAATACTGGTAGAATATCAATAGTTTTGCAAGAATTGTTTTTGATTACTCAAAAATTCTCTATTATGTATGATGAAATGTTTATTAAGCATAAATTTGTACGAATTATGATTCATTTGATTTACATTAGTTTATTATCAGAAGAAGATCTTGAAAAGTGCATGAGTATTGTGTTTTCTTTGATGAAATACAAGGAAAATCGGTTTGTTTTGGCTTTTATTGAAGGAGGCATCATCGACACAATATCTTCATCATTTCTGAGCCTTCCAATTAGTGTAATCGATAGCTCTTTTAAGTATTTAGGGAAAATTCTTAATTTTTATCCATTTTATTCCAAAAATGTTGTTGAAACGATCCCAATTTCAATGATTATTGATTCAATACACCTGAGCCAAAGCTCAGGATTCATTAAGAGAGCTTGCAAATTACTATGGTTTTTTTCGCAGAATTGTACCAAAGAGAACTTCGAATCTTTCATTCATGTGCTAGATTATATGGCTTCTTGTAGATTCAATTCGACCATAAAATGGGTTTTCTGGATATCAAGTAATCTATGCATCTCAAAGCAAAATGCTCATCAGCTTATTCATAATGGGAATATTAATAATCTATGCCATGAGGTTTTAGAATCGCACAATCTCGACAATATTTCATCTGTACTCTGTTTTGTTGAGCATATGTCATGTTATTATTGTGAAATTGGCATTCATGATGAGGAAGAAGATTTTTATGAAGAATCTCCCCCATTTGATTATCATAAAGTTGTTCAGTTTTTGCAATTTGAAGAAGAGGATATATTCATATCCGCGCTTGATATTTTTTCTACTTGTCTTCAAAAATCAGCTATATATTCAAAAATCATTTCGATTATTCCATTTGACACACTTTTAGATAGATACATGTATTCTGGCTTCGAAATCAAATCTACAATTTCTGATATAATTGACAATTCATATAAGTTTTTGATACTTACAAAGAATGATACTGTTCTTTTCAACTCTCTTTCTATTTTTTTCGATCAGCTTGAGAATTCTCAACATGTGTTACAAAGTATGAAATGCATCATAATGTTATTATTTTATTTGATAAAATCAAATCCAACAAGCATTTCATCCTTATTCAACAATTCATACGTAAAAATAATCGAGCCATATGCAGACTCGGAAGATATAACCATATCATCAAGAGCAGAGTTCATTCTGTCACACATCCCTTTCAGATAGTCATTTATTCCAGCTTTCTTTTTCTTTCAATTTCAAAAATATTGCGTTATTTAATTATGAAAGTTCTTGAAATCTCCAGTTATGATCATGACCTATGAACGAGAGTACAGCTTCCCCTCGGAAAAAATATCTGCGAAGAGCGGAGATTTGGATGTTATTTATGAAAAAACTTCCGATAACTACATCTTTTCTATAGCAGACATTGGATCTTTCACAAATGGAGGTATTGTCAATGTAACAGTCACAGCATCTGATAAACCCGAAACCGAAGTAATGGGATACACATCCATATCAAGGAGATGGGTCTATCCAGATCAGCTTATAGGCAATTTCCCATCAATTGATGATTCAACGCCTTTGGGTACTTCATTACAACAAGCTACCCCTACTTTCTTGGTGGGTTTATATATATTATGTGTACCTCAAAAAAGAACAGTGTCGAAGGTTCAAATGACCAGAATGATCAAGAATACCAAAGGACTCCCTACCCTAAAAAAGGCACCACCCATCACTAGTTTTACATAATCGGCAACTTTGTTCCACTTTTTCATAAGTTTAATCGATATTTTCAATAAGTTTATACTGCGTAAAAAGTACTCAAACCCAAATTTTCTTAAAGGAAACGGTCTTTTCATTTTTATATGTTGTTTTTCTTGGTTATTTCAACAGTTAGTTATTCTTGCTCCACTACATACACGTTAACACGTCTTGTTGATGGAAATAGTTATTATGTTCCGGGTCAATCAGCCATCTGTCTTGTAATGAGCCAAAAATATGGATACATGATATTTAATACTATTAGCGGATTTATATTTGAAGGAAGTTCATCGGATTCATCATCAGTAAGTTTTCCCGATGCTTTTGTGAATGCAAGTAATCCATTAGGAATATCTTTTGGAAACAATTATGGTCGCCTACTTGTTTTTAATCCATCCACAGAGGGGAAGACATTTAAATTTGGCCACACATATGTGTCTGATGCATCTACAAGTGATTTTGCTATTGGAAACCAACTTGTTTCCAGCTGGTATTATCCAAATAGCTATCAAAATGGTGAATCTGCCTACTATGCTTATTTAGGCTCTACAATGTCGAGATATATGTTGTCATACTATATCAGGAGTAACACCTATGTGAGTATTTATTTAAATTCGTTACTTACCTACTACTATTATTATTCCTCAATGGGATCCAGTTCATCTAGATCGTATAGAACAACATCAACACATTATGTTTATAATGTTAAAAATTATTCGACAATGTATTCATCCGAGTATGTCAAGGTGACTACAACAGGCACTACAAATCCAGAAATTGAAGTTATGGGAGTTACCAATGTTAAGCAAAGGAGATGGGTGAATACATCTCAATTTGTGGGTTATTTCCCATCAACGGCTGATGGGTATTCTAGCAGTTCTTCAGGACTTGGAGTGGGTTTCATAACCTTCTTCGCTCTGTTTTTTGTGATTGCAGTTATTGCAAAGAAGAAGAAAGGTCAAACATATGGATCATCTGATTCTTCTGATTCTAAGAAGAAGAAACCAAATCCAAACCAAAGCCCAATTCCACCAGTCAATCCACAGTATCCCCAATATGGCCAATATGGTCCAGGAAATGTACCAAACCAGCCTCAATATGGGCAGTATACACCTGGAGGAGTTCCATCACAGCCACAATATGGAAACATGCCACCCAATATGACTCCACAAAATCCAAATTATGGGCCAATGCCACCATACCAACAACCATATGGTCAGCCACAAATGTATAACCCATCATATGGAGTTTCTCCCTACTAAATATTATTGAGCTTTCTGGTATTTAATTAACCCACATAGAAAGAATTATCCAAATTCTCTTTGTAAATTCTCTTCAAGTATATTTCTCTCGAGTAGAACACTTGCAATTCGTCGATTTTTAAGTCCAAAAACAAACAATAAAAGAATAATGGAGATCAAAAAAACGAAAAGAATAATATTAGGAAATCGTGTTCCTTTGCTTGGTTCTGTGTTCTCTTGATCTTCCAAAATGCAATACTTAGAACCTAAGAACTCAATATTAAATGTTTCAATTTTGGTGAAGGAATTATTGAGACTGGTTTTCACAGGAGAACTACCAGAAAGTACCCCAATATGTGATACATAGCAATGATTCAATTCAACACATCCAATTCTAACCAAGAATAATATACCATTATTCATATCAAATACAGAATTATGGATTAGTAAATAACCAGAATTGAAATCAATAACTCCATAAGTCGGGCTATTATTACTAATAATATTGGTATAGGAAAGAGCACCTTTAACATCATACAACCCCAAGCAATTCCATTTTTCAACTTTGTTATCAAAAAATGTACAATGAGAACAGTAAAATGTCATGGGATAAGTAATACCAAGACCAGAACATTCTTTTGCATGGTTCAATGAACTATTTAAATTCATTAATTGTTGAATACCATTGTACATATTTATTGGTAAATTCCCTGAAAAAATGTAAGAGCACATAGAGTATGATATCTGGTCGAAAATATTTAAATATGTTGTTTTTATGCAAGCAAAATGGCAGTAACTTGCAAAACACATTTTTGAACAAACCATCTTCATCGTGGAATTGTGAGATTCAAAGTATATGGCTCCACCATCTGATGAACAAGAGCATCTGAAAAACATGGAACATGAAATGTACATAGAGAATGAAACTGAATTAACATAAATAACGCCTCCACTTCCAGTGTATTGCTGAGTTCTTTCAAAATTGCAATTAGACACTGTAACAAAAGTATCAATATACGACCTTCCTTCCTTAGCACTAGAATTGATGCAAGATCCCATATTTAAGAGGAAGAATTTAAAAGGCTCTATCATAAAATGATCACTAATAATAATGCTCCGAATTTCAGAACAAGACCAAAAATTATTTAATGACTTCCATAAATATAATGATCTAGCACAAGAAACCATTAATAAAGCCACTAAAACAGATAACATAATATAATCACATAATTGCACTGTAAAATTAGATTTCCTCTCCTTATTTCTTGTTGGATAAGAAAAATTATCGAAAAGATTATGAATGATATTATCTTTTGATGATTTCGAATTATGAAGCATTTCCAAATTCTCGATCCAAAATTAAGTATTAGGACAATAGAGCTGTAGCAATTATTTGATAAAATTACATTATCGTTGTTCGCTTGGGCACTTTTTGATAAACTTTGGTTTACATTAACGATTATCCAAAATCTAACTGTAAACTCTTTTCCAATTGATTCTGGGCTAATAAATCTCTGGCAATCCTTCGATTATTCAATCCAAATAATAATAAAAATAGAAAAACCAACACCAAGCTTATGTAAAGAAGTGCATTAATCTTTCGAGATCTATTATCATTTGGTTGGACAATTCTGGGAAAAGTGCAATATTTTGATCCAAGAAACTCATATAAGTAAGTGGAAATTTGAGTAAAAGAGTTGTTATTTTTTGTTATAACAGATGAATTACCAAAAACAAGACCAGAGTGATAAATATACGAATGAGATACCTCAATCGATCCGGGTTCACAATAAAACAAAGTATTATTATTATTTGAAAAAATACAATACCCTAATGAAATATATCCATTTAATACTGAAATTATTCCATAGGATGGACTGTTGTTATGAGCAATGTTACAGTAGTTTATTATACCAATAGCTGCCAAAAATACTAAACAACACTTCCTTTTCACAGAATTATTGGAAAAAGTACAATAAGATAACTCAAAACCAATTGGATTTAATAAACCATATCCCGAGCATTGGTCATTACTATTCATTGAACAATTGTTTTTGAGCACTGTCATATTTCCTTTTGACAAAGTATTGGAGAACTCACCCAAAAAGTTTTTATAACATGATGAAATAGAAAAGAATTCGACATAATTATGGTTAATGGTTTGAATTAATCCAAAATTATGATATATCGCATTACAATCACTTGCGCACACCATTTTTAATAATGAACTCTTTGAGTTGAAGTATATTACCCCACCTTCACCAGAACATGAACAATTGAAAAACATGGAAAATGAAATATCCATAGAAAATGAGGAAGAGTTAACGAAAATTATACCTCCATTTCCATCTAATGTCTTAGTTCTATAAAAATTGCAATTCGAGACAGCTATTGTTGTTTCTATATATGATCTTCCTTCTTCAATACCTTCATTTATACAAGATTCTTTATTTAAAAGAAAGAAATCAAAATCATTTTTCCCATTTATTCTGTAAAACTTATTCTGTCTCATGTATTGGATATTCACTGTTTTTCTATATAGTTGACGAGAAATAATTCGTTTTTTGGGTAAATCAAAAGAAAAACACCATCCTTTCATTGTTAAAGCCACCAGAACGGAAAACCATAGGAATTTCTTAATCATTTGATATCAGTATTCCATTTTTGTTAGGTATTTCAATTTTTGAAAAAAACACCCAAAACATTCACAATTTCCTGATTTTTTGAAAGAATTACCAACATCAGAGTTTTGAAATAATAAGAGTAATGTTTGAATTAGGAAAGAAAAATATATAAAATTTCAAGTATCGAATTTGTACTAGGCTTCCGATAATTTCCACAACAATAAGAATTATTCCTTAAATTTTAGAATTTGACTTCAGAAATATCAAGATACAAACATAATTAAATACCTAAAGTCTCTTTGAGTATTGGATGTTCATCAATATGTGCATTGATAAATGAGAGATCAGCTGAATCGATTCTATCACTTTTTCTCCTCAAGCAAGAAGAAGAATCATTTGATTTTTCATTTTTCGAATATGTTATTATTGAAAACCTTGAGTATTACATATTGTTATCTGATTTTGGCCATGTTTGTCTTACCATTTTATGCCGAGTATTCCAGAAAACCGAAACAGTATTCCCAATTTCTCTTCTTCAGCCATTTTTCAAGTCTTGTGTAGCATTTCATGGTTATAGTGCATCAGTTTTTTTGTCTAAAATCAAATTCCAACCAGCAAAATGCATCGAAGAACTTAACCAATTCCTCAGTATTTTCTCTGAGAATAGCACAGATGATTTCTTCACTCTCAATAGCAATCATCTAAAGGAATTCTCAGAGCAATTTGAAGATTTGAAACAAGATAATCAAGAAATGAAAGCATTTATTAATGATGTCAAAAAGGAGAATGCTGAACTTCAGCAGCAGATGAAGCGAAAAGAAGCAGAAGATCAACATAGAATCGAAGAACTCATGAAAAGGTTAACTGAATTATAGAAATATCAGCAAGAAATGGACAGGAGAAAGAAAGAGGAAGAGGAAAAGCGACTTCGAGAAGATCAAGAGCGAAAGAAGAGATAAGAAGAATATGAAAATGAAAGAATTGGAAATTGGAAATCGATAAAAGAGCCAGATTTTGAAGAGAATATATTTGTTGCATCTGCAAAAGGAAAACTAACAAGCATAATTTATCTTTTACCAAATGGAAATAATGTGAACGAAAAGTATCAGAACAATGAATATGATGGATGGTTGATGAAAAACTCAACACCCCTCCATTTCCCTTCAAGATATGGTCATATTAGTGTTGTTGAATATCTAGTTAATCAAAAAGCTGATATAGATGCAAAAGATAAAGATGATTTGACTCCTCTTCATTATGCTGCTGAAAATGGTCATCTTAGTGTTGTTGAATATCTAGTTAATCAAAAAGCTGATATAAATGTAAAAGCTAAAGAAGATTGGACTCCTCTTCATTATGCTGCTAATAATGGTCATCTTAGTGTTGTTGAAAATCTATTTATTCAAAAAGCTGATATAAATGCTCAAGCCAGTGGATATCCATCTGGAACTCCTCTCATCATTCTCATTCCTGCTTCCATTTTGTCTCTATCTCCATTTTCATTTTCAGAATACATTATTTATTAACACTATCCTCGATAGACACTCCCTCATGTACATTCTTATTAATTATTCACATTTTTCAATACTTCATTATCAGCGAATGAGGGAATAATATAAATCATAGGAATATTCACACAGATTTCTTTGACTTCTTAGGAACTTCGAGATTCGGCCAATTGAAAAGGACTCATCAACCATTTTAAGATTCTTGAATAATAGGATTATCCAAATATATAATGATTTTATTAGCAAAGTTAATTCCAAGGATGATCATTCCATTGTACAGAATGGACAATTACTTTTTTTTCCTATTATTTTTGCTCTAAATAATCAAATCTTCAAACTAGGTTGTTTCTGTTAAAGATAAATATTATTAAGATGCCTTCTAATTGTTTTTTGATTACTTACAATGAATTAGAATGACTTCCTCATGATGAAAAACAAGAGGATATCAATAAAAAATTTCCATTTTTTTTATGATGGAAGAAAAGACTTCATTTGAGAGATTTCTTTATGGGAACGGAAATGAAATTATAATTGGTGATATGGAATTTTGTATCGATCGGATTATAGAATTACCAAAGATTCGACCTCTTCAGCTTGATAAAGCAGTGAGATTATCTGTTAATTATTGTAAATATGCCGATTTCCAGCGAAAACTATTAGGAAAATCTTATGAATGCCCTGTTTTGATATACCGATTGTACTTGAGAGGTGTTTTTATGTTTGAAGAAATCGAACCATTTTTGGATAGCAGTGACAGTTTCTTATTATGTAATTATTTTCGGAAGGAAATAAATGATTTTGAGAGTTTTATTAAAAGCAAGCACATACCCTATGGTATAGACGAATCAATCTATGCGAAAGAGACTGATGTTGATCAATTGATCAAATACGGTTTTCATCCTTCCAGTATAGAGTATTGTCTCAAATATGATGTGATTGATGATTTAGTTCTTTTTGATAATATAAACCCAAAAGCTAAATGGAATCCTTTTGAGTGGAGTTATAAGCCCGAATATCTTGATTTGTTATCATTTGCGGGATTTTTTGGTTCAATCAAGTGCTTTAAGCATCTGTTGATGAAAGGATTTGAGATTAATGATAATGTATTATCTATGGTTGTCTGTAGTGGTTGCTTTGATCTTTCCCATTTATGCCAAAGACCATATGTGTCTCCAAATCTGTTATGTCAAGGATCCAAATTTTTCCACCCTTCTTTGATAGTTTTCTATTTAGAAAATGGAGCTGATATAAATGCTAAAGATCAACATAGTCTTACACCTCTTCATTTAGCTGCTAAACACGGTCATCTTAGTGTTGTTGAATATCTAGTTAATCAAAAAGCTGATATAAATGCAAAAACAAGAGATGATTGGACTCCTATTTATTTTGCTGCTTATAAAGGTCATCTTAGTGTTGTTGAATATCTAGTTAATCAAAAAGCTGATATAAATGGAAGTGATAGTTTAACTCCTCTTCATTATTCTGCTCTTAATGGCCATCTTAGTGTTGTTAAATATCTTGTTAATCAAAAAGTTGATATTAATGCAAAGACAAAAGATATTGAATTTTTATATTTAATGAGACTCCTCTTCATTGGGCTGCTGATAATGGTCATCTTAGTGTTGTTGAATATCTAGTTAATCAAAAAGCTGATATAAATGCAAAAAATAAAGATGTTGAGTTTTTATATTTAATGAGACTCCTCTTCATTCTGCTGCTGCTAATGGTCATCTTAGTGTTGTTGAATATCTTGTTAATCAAAAAGCTGATATAAATGCAAAAAATAAAGATATTGAGTTTTTATATTTAATGAGACTCCTCTTAATTGGGCTGCTGATTTTGGTCATCTTAGTGTTGTTGAATATCTAGTTAATCAAAAAGCTGATATAAATGCAAAAGATAATGATGGTTTAACTCCTCTTCATAGAGTTGCTCAAAATGACCATCTTAGTGTTGTTGAATATTTAGTTAACCAAAAAGCAGATTTAAATGCAAAGAATTATGATAATGCGTTTTTTTATCTAATGAGACTCCTCTTCATTTAGCTGCTGCTTATGGCCATCTTAGTGTTGTTGAATATCTAGTTAATCAAAAAGCTGATATAAATGCAAAAGATAATGATGGTTTTACTCCTCTTCATTTAGCTGCTCAAAATAGTCATCTTAGTGTTGTTGAATATCTAATTAATCAAAAAGCTGAAATAAATTCAAAAAATACAATTGTTGAGTTTTTATATTTAATGAGACTCCTCTTCATTTTGCTGCTCAAAATGGTCATCTTAGTGTTGTTGAATATCTAGTTAACCAAAAAATAGATATAAATGCAAAATCTACAAGTGTTGAGTTTTTATATATAATAGTACCCCTCTTCATCATGCTGCTTATAAAGGTCATCTTAGTGTTGTTGAATATCTAGTTAATCAAAAAGTAGATATAAATGCAAAAGATAAATATGATCGGACTCCTCTTCATTTTGCTGCTCAAAATGGTCATCTTAGTGTTGTTGAATATCTAGTTAACCAAAAAGTAGATATAAATGCAAAAACTACAAGTGTTGAGTTTTATTATTTGATAGTACTCCTCTTCATCATGCTGCTTATAAAGGTCATCTTTGTGTTGTTGAATATCTTGTTATTCAAAAAGCCGATATAAATGCAAACACTATAGATGTTGAGTTTTTATATTTAATGAGACTCATCTTCATTGGGCTGCTAAAAATGGTCGTCTTAATGTTGTTGAATATCTAGTTAACCAAAAAGTAGATATAAATGCAAAAGATAAATATGATCAGACTCCTCTTCATTTTGCTGCTAGATATGGTCATCTAAGTGTTGTTGAATATCTAGTTAATCAAAAAGCTGATATAAATGCAAAAGATAAATATGATCAGACTCCTCTTCTTTGGGCTGCTCAGATTGGTCATCTTGGTGTTGTTGAATATTTAGTTAATCAGAAAGCTGATATAAATGCAAAAAATTATGATGATGAGTTTTTATATTTGATAGTACTCCTCTTCATCATGCTGCTTATAAAGGTCATCTTAGTGTTGTTGAATATCTAGTTAATCAAAAAGCCGATATAAATGCAAACACTCTAGATGTTGAGTTTTTTTAATTTGTAAAACTCCTCTTCATTGGGCTGCTGAAAATGGTCATTTTAGTGTTGTTGAATACCTAGTTAACCAAAAAGTAGATACAATGCAAAAGATTGAAGGGGTGAGTGATAAAAATAATCATTCTCATCATCTTTGAGCCTCTGAAACAAACATTGTGGAGAGAAAAATGGAGTTGCTAGTCGGATAATCATTATATTCGAAAAAGAGAAGAATACCATTTTAATGGGTATTTGATGTTTTGAGATAGAAAAGCTTCAATAGAAGATATAGGAAAAATCTGATGAGAAGAAGCAAAAAATGCTACATAATTAAGAAAGTTAACACAAGATTGGATTCTTCAAATATATTTCTGTAATTTTGTCTTGATTTTGGTTTAGTATTAGTAGAGAGAACTCTCTCATGAATGATCATCAAGAAGTTGATAAAGAGATTTGCCAATATCATTAATTTCATCAGCTTTTCAAACACTATGATGACTAATTCGATAATGAATCAGATTTGAAAGCACTTAAAAAGATTCTCTAGAATAAAAATCAGAATTGGAAAGATTAGCATAGGAACATTTTAAGCAACAACTGACGCTTATACTAGGGCTGGACAGTCAGACTCATTCAGTTTTATCTCCACCTGATTTAAGTTTTTTTCTTTTTTGATTTATTTGAACTAGTTTGTTTGGTTAAATCAAACTGATGGGAGCAAAACTTGATGCTTTTTTAAAGAAGACATATATTTGGATTCTTGTTTTATTTGGAGTGGGTTTTCATTATTTTGTCCAGCCAAAGCTTTATGATCTTTTTGTGATTGATCACAGTAAGGATTGTTTTAATCAATGGCAGAAAGGAGAGAATTGGGAATTTAAGATTTTCTTGTCAAATACTGATAAACCCAAATCTCCACGCGAATACAAGTTATTGAAACATGTTACTGGCTTAAAATACGAATCCAAAAGGTTTGCTGGAGATCTTATTCTTGATCTCAACTATACACTCCCTCTAACTGATAATGTTAAGAACAATAAGACAATTCCATACTTTTATATTCATGCTTCTCCTGCTCGTTGTGGATTCCGTGATTTCTTACCAGAGGAGGGAATTCCATGTTATACCATCAATGTGGCAGCTCCAATTATTCATTGGGTTCAAAAAAGAATTGAGAAAGAGAGGAATTTATTGAATGGAGAAGCTCCTGTAATTGTACAGAATGAGACATTACCATTGCTGCCTTATGTTTTTCAAAACATGTCTTTTGACATCGTTGCTGATCATGAAGCTCGAAATTATCAACAACTTTCCTCATTTAATGGTATTTATTATAGGTTTGCAGTTGATAATCATCTCTTTATTCCACCAATATCTGAAGATCAGTTTATGCACATTGAAACCCGAAGGACTTTCCTTAATTTCACAACCAACACTTCAGTTGATTTTAATATTCAAGTCCATCTCCGAAATAGATGGCTCTGGAACTTCAAACTGGAATCCGATTCTGGATCAGACGAGTATGAATATGTTCATAAACAATGGGAAGACTTGAAACGTGCAATGGCTGATACCAAACCTCTTCTCCTTTGGTCATGGATCATTGTTACTATTGCTCATGTTCTTCTAAATATGCTTGCATTTAAAGAAGATATCAGCTGGTGGAACGAAAGAAAATCTCTTGCTGGTGTTTCACTTCAATCCCTAATCTTTAATTCATTTTCACAACTGATAATTTTCTTATATTTAATGGATGAAGATACATCACCCATTGTTAGACTTATGAAGGGAATCGCTGTTGCAGTTGAATTTTGGAAAATATCAAAAATACTTGAGCCGATTATGGAATTTCCTTATTTCAAAGTAAAAGGCCAATACAAGGATTCTACAGCCGACTTTGATTCTCAAGGAGGTAAATATCTACGATGGGCCATGTATCCAATTATTCTTGGCTATGCTATTTATTCTATTATCTTCAAGAAGTTTAAGAGTTTTTATAGCTTTGTTCTCAAAGTTTCTGTTGGTGCTGTTTATGGATTTGGGTTCTTAGCAATGCTTCCTCAATTATATGTGAATTATAAGCTGAAGAGTGTAGCTGGAATGAGTGGTCCTGTACTTGCATTCAAATTTGTAAGTACCTTTGTCGACGACCTATTCGCATTTGTCATGACAATGCCCCTAATGCACAGGATCGCATGTTTCAGAGATGATATTGTCTTCTTCATATGGCTCTACCAACGCCACATTTATAAAATTGATCCAAATAGAGCTAACGAATATGGCGAACAATTGACAAACAAGAAAGAAGAAGAAGAAAACAAGGAGGAAAAGACCGAAGAAAAGCCTGTGGACCAGAATACAACAGAAGTCACCCAAAGAACCCCCACCAGTAAGAAAGACGATTAGTAAAGCGGAATTCAATGAGTATTCACAAATTGAGCCTTACAAAATTGAGAGATGCAGGTATATTTTTATAGGACCAGTTACGATGAATCATCAGATTCGTTCTTTAATGATAGGAAACATTTTCCAATCATTACATTGTTCATCTTTAAGAATGCAACAATCTAAATTAACTGTTTTCGGATCATCTTTTTCCAGAATTGCCAATAGTGCATTTCAAATGAATAGCTTTTCTAATTCTGCTATTTTTAATCATTGTTCATTTACTTATTTTTTGGGTCATCCGATTTCTGTTAATACTAATGAAAAAAATTCTGTTTATATTGGAGAAAGGCAATCATATGTTTCGCCAGCAGACAGATCAATTTCATTCACATTTTGTATGTTTAGAGAATGTCAAGTAGCAAATGATGATGGAGGTGCAATTTATGTTTGGGACGTTTCTGGGAATGTTCAATTGAATGTTTTGCATTCATCATTTTATAGATGCCAATCAAATTTGCTTCATGGTGGGGCAATATATTTTGTTGGAGGGTCTATTTCGATTAAAGAATCGTGCTTTGACTATTGTGCAGCTCCTGAATCTTCTGGGCAGGCAGTAGAAGCTCAAACAAGCAAAGATGGTAATATGGGATTTGAAGGAATATCTGTTTCTAGATGTGCTCCAATCGTTCGGAGATCCGATTCAAGTTCAGCATCATTCAGTATCATTGATGGGATTCAAAAAATTGCTAACGCAAACTTTTCTAATTCATATGTCTCAGATATATATTCCACGATTCATTCTGATGATTCAGATTCAATTATCCTATCTTTTTGCAATTTTGCAAATAATATAGGCTCGATAGTACTCGGAATCGAGGATCATAGGTTTAATGATGATATTAGCTATCTCAATTTTGTGGATAACAAAGTAGATGACGCTGATTATGGTTTGATATACCTTAATGGCATCAAATCTGTTATGAAAACCTGTGTGTTTTACTATAACACTCCAATATTATTCCATGCATCCAGGCAAATCGAAGTTAATATGGTGAGATGCATTCTTGATAGATCTGTCTCTCAAGCAAACTATACTGATAATGTTATGGTCACCCTCACTGAGTGTGAATTCAAGAACCCCCCTAATACTTATAAAGTGTCAATCTTCGACAGCAGGTATTGCTGGATGATTAATCCACCCACATTACCAGCTGGTCCTTCAACTAACATTCTTCTTTTATTCATCATCGCTTTCTTTGGATTAGTATCATATGGATTATACATCTATTACCCTACACTGGCTGCTACTTGCGCAGACCCATCTGCCTATGATCATGTCGCAGATTAGAGTAAATATAAACTAATTTTACAATGAGTTCTCCATTTGTTTCTCTGAGAAGTATTGTAGAAAGTATTAAATCCGACGAAGACACACAGTCAAACACAATAGATCTTATTGCAGAATCATCCCATATTAGTGAATTATATTTACAGATATCTAAACAAAGATACGATTTATCTGAAAGAGTATATAAATTAATTGATGAGCTTAAAATTCTAAAATCTGGTCTTGAAAACGATTTGTACAAATGCCAGCAGATGTCATTGCAAATTCAGCAACTTTCTCTCCCACAATTGGGAATGGATGAGACAGTTTTAGTGTCTATTGACGAGTTTATAAGCAAAAAAGGTATTCCAAAGGAAGTAGTTGAAAAAATGGACAAAAATAGACTATTAAAGGAGAGATTAGACTACGAAAGAATTCGATCTGAACAGGTAAAAGAACAATACCACAGCATAAAATCTAGATCATGCGAGTTAATGTCAAGGCTAGAAACAGTATCACGGATATATGCACCAATAATATCAAAACTTAATGATTTTCAAGAAAACCTGAATCAATTCATGAATAAGAAACTTAAAGAAAATAAATAGGCACTAGATTTTTATTCATTGAAGAATCCGAGCCAGAAGTCTTTGAAGCACTCAGCGATTTCTTCAGTTTCAGCCTTAATGGTAAAGCTGAGCTCACCTCCTTGCTCTACAGATTCTATAAGGACAATGTTTCCATTTTGATATCCATAAGCGAAAACTCTTGAACCTTCTCCTTCATCAGAACTTTTAGCAATTATACCAACGTTTGCCTGTTCAGCAGCTTCTGCAAATTGATCTACTTCAAGCTCAAATCCAAGATTAAGAGAATCTGTGACAGTAACAACACCTTCATCATTCCACATTTCTTCAAACATTTCAGGGGTAAGTTCCATTTCCTTCTCAATGGCATCAAGTTTGTGTTCAGATTCTTCTGCAGCTTCCTCTTCTTCAATTTCGAGTTTAATCTCTTCAGGTTTGGTATCCCAATCAGCTTGTGGCATATTGTAAATAACGGAAAATGAATTGAACTCATCGAATACCATGTCAATCGATTCAGAATCAGCGTCTTCAACAAATGGCTCGGTTGATCTCTTTGAAGTGAGCAATGCGGATCTGGCAGCATTTTTGTCAATCTTAAGCATCTTATATATGAATTCAGCTCTAGCTTTTACACCAGGATGATTGTCCTTCATTCCAAGTGCCAATGCATTTGCCAATACAGGACGAGATTCTCCAGGTGAAACAAAGAGCATTTTTGCCAAAGATGTCATGATGGATATTTTCATCATAGATTGCTCATCATGAGCAGAGGGGAGAGAAGAATCTGCTGATGTATCTTGTTTCTTATCATTCCAAAACTTAAGCATCAAGTGTTCAAGACAGTATACGCTATCTGGAACTCTATCACCAAACTCTCCAAGAATCCATGAATATGCAGCAAGAGCAGGCCCAGAAAGCTCAGCTGGGGGTTCAGATGGAAGCAAACTCACAAGATCAGCAAGAGAGTGTGGAATTTGCCTCATGAGATCAGGAAGGATATAAAGGCAATGGTTGATAAGGTTCTTTCTCTTCATATCAAAGAAATTCCTCATCTTGTTGATAACGAATGGCACAGCTTGATTGAGTCTCAAAGCAAGATTTCTTAAAAGCTTAATTCCATTTTCAGCAGTGAATGGTTTTTCAAGTAATATATACCTTGAAGTGGTTTCGATAACATCACGAGCGAAGTTTTCATCGGTAATAATGGTAAGCAACTCAAACTTTGCTCCAGCAACATAGTGATGATCATTGAAGGAAACATAAAAGGAAGGAATATGAACACGAAAGACAGCAGGGAACCTCCGAGCCATAACAACAAGATGCTTCAATAGAGAATACTGAACTTCTGGTGTAGCAGCCATTATATGGGTAATAAACTTTGGAATAACTCTACCAACAACCAGCTTTTGCAAATCGTTTCTTTCATTAGTTAACACCATCAAAACCTTTGTGGCAGAAACCATCACAGATGCTGCTGATGATGATAAGAATTGATCAATAATATTCATCAAATCAATCCTTTCTTTGTCGGTTGATGGTTTGTATTGGGAAATAACTTGTAATGCTTCAGATTGTGCCCACTCAGAGAATTTGGTCAAAGTATTTACCAAGTGGTGTATTAATTTAGAATCGAAATTGATACCACCATCATCTTTCAAAATATATGAAAGTGCGAATAATGAATTGCAAATAATTTGTGGATCTCTGTCACGAAGAAGTTCATAAAGCCTGTTTACAATTCCTTTAGCTTTCACAATATCAGGATTAATTTTTTGAAGATGAACTGTTGCAAGAACAGCCATTCTGCGAACATATGGGTTGGTATCAGCCAACCCCAGAGAAATAATCTTTGGGAGTTCATCTGCCATTGTTGTAACTTCAATATCACAAATAGCACGAAGAGCCATACCTCTTACGATTGGATTATCGGAAGAACAATCCTTTAAAAGAGTATTAGTAATAAGTATAGTTGTGTCGGGATCTTTACGGGCAATAGATGTCATAATGGTATAAACCATTCTTTTACATGGGATATCATGAGCTTCAGTCGCCATAACTACAGAACCAAGAAGTGGTGAAACATCAACTCCAAGAGAAAGTTGAGTTAGAACTTCTTGTAAGCCATGCCTTACTCCAACAACATCAAGTTTAGAAAGAGCTTTATCTAAATCATCTCGAGCCCATTGAAGATTATAGGGAAGAGCCATTTAAACAGTGGCACTTTTATCGTTGTTGGAGGTTTAACTCAAATTCTAAGGGTAAATTTTAGGGATGTGTAAACCTCAGGGAGAAATGTTCATTATCTATTACCCCATTGCCATTTTTGGCGATGAATACAGAGGCCTGATCTATATTAGCAAACTTCAATACATTTCTTTCTGGAATTGGTTCTATTGATGAATCAAGATTCATGAATGAAACCTTGATGGTGTCAGGATATACCTTAACATATTCGGATGGCACCCACATTTCCTCATATCCAACAAATTCGCTTGGGTTATCTGCTTCGTAGTCTTTAATAGTTGTTTCACATCCACTGCTGCCTATTGCTGAAGGATCAAGGTGCATTGGAAGGTCCACCCTCATTTCTCTTCCAAACAATGGGCAATTTTGCATAAAGTATGCTGCAAGACGGGCATAAAATCCATTTGCCATTAAAATTAGTGCATTTGATCTTCCTCCTTTCAAAATATTAGACTTAACTCTGAAGACAGGTCCATATTGTTTAAAAAGATTCCTTAGAGTATCACATGGATTCTCCATTTCATCAATGTTAGTTACGTTCAAGTAGTGTGTAAACGCAGGATCGAAATGGACAGGTCGAAAAAGATCAAAGACAGGGGGGACTTCAGTGACTTTTTCTGGTTCAAAAAAGCCAGGCTCTGAAATTGAAGCTGCTCGAAGTTGCTCAAAATGAATAATAGCTCCGTTGGAAGTGAAATCGAAACTTTTGCTATTATTGAATTTTATCGCAATATCTTGGTTCTTGGAAAACTGGACTCTTAATTGAAATCCAGGAGAGTGACGAGGAGAATTAGAAAGGTTAATCATTGCTAAACCTGCTTCACTGATCGTCTTCATTTGTGCCAAAGCAAACTTCCCGCTCTTTTCGAAACAAATAATTTTTTCAACTGTACCAAATAGTGAACATTCATCGTATATATCAAATATACTAAGAGGAACTCTGAGTTTTACCACTTGTATACATAAAACCCTTGATATTCCACTCATTTTCTCAAAATTATCCCATTCAAGATAATAAATGCAGGAGAACTCCGATTGAATTTGTGCTGCACTCAGCCTGTTTGATAACTCATTCATAAATTTCCTCGCCATTTCAGATGAAGAAAACTGAATAAGCGCCTGTGAACTAAAAAAATGGGAAAACTCAATAATATACCCCTCGAAATACGATTCAATAGATTTCCACTCGGTTCCATGAGGTAAATTGTAAAGATGTATCACCCTATGGCTGGAATGAGTCGTAGGAGGAGAGTGCCAGGGATTTATTATCTTTTTCTTTATCATTTTTTCCTTTATAAAGTATTCAACGAAATTTTAAACGTATCATGGATGAATTTGATGCTGGTGACTGGAAAACCAGACTTAAGGCGTATGAAAACATAGTTCAATTGATGGTAAATCCTACTAACGAGTTGTTATCCCAGCTTCAATCTCAGCTACCTGTCTATTTATCTGATGTTAATCCACAATGCCAAAGAACTGCATTGACAATGTGTGATTTGTATTTTAAGAATTCTAATAATACAAACAATATCCAAATATGTCATGCTTTGATAGACAAGTGTCTTGGTGCTCGGCAACAGAATGCTGATGCTTCAATACCACTTGTTCTTCATTGCATGAAGCAAAATAGAGAACAAGTTACTGAAATGCTGTTCTCAAAGATTCTTAATCAATCGCCAAAACATATACTCTCAGTTATATCTATTATTGTTGCTCATTTGGCCACTTTAACACCAAAGGACTCCAATGAAGCCCTTGCAATCATTACGCACCTTAAACCACTGTTAAATCACAAAGAAAACAAAATACAAAAAGAATGCTCTGCGGCAATTGCGTCAGCGAAAATTGTTTCTGGAACAGATTTGGACACAACTGATACCACAAACCTATCTCAACCATCGCCAATGAAAGACATGGGTTCTCCTTCAAAGAACATGTTTGCTGGAGAGAATAGTTGGCCGACGCTCATTGCTTCTGAGAATTGGAAAGACCGAAAGCAAGGGTACGAGTTACTTCTAAGCTGTATTAATTCTGATTTCCCTATAAATCAATATGAAAATGTTTTAATCACGGCTTTTGAAGATGAAAAGCATGTTGCTTGTAACGAAGTAACCCTTCAGATTATTGAAAAAGTATCCAGAACCTTTAAAACACAGCTTCAAAGAAGAGTTAGGGATTATATTACTCCAATTATCAATATGATGAATCAAAAAAGACAAACAAGATTAGTGAATGTTTATTCTGCTTTTGATGCTGTTGCTGAATGTTTATCACCATCTCCTTTTGAACAACCATTTGTTGAGTATCTGTTAAAAATGATGACATCTCAATCTGGAAGACTTAGAGAAGAGGCAGCTAACTTTATTATTCGTTGTAATGCTACTCCAATATCTCCAGTAGTTCAAGAAACATTATTAAAAATGACAGAAGATCCATCAGCTTCAGTAAGAGATCTTGCATCTAAAGCACTGTCAAAAATCGGAAACCTGCCAAATCCAAATGATATTAAAATACCCGAACCACAAATAATGAAAGCTCGGCAGCGAGCAAAGTCTCCAGAAACTAGAAAGTCAATGAAAAGAAAACCCCAAACCCAAACTGCAATATCAATTTGGAACGACTGGGCAAGTCAAGAGATTATTACTCAGCTGACAAGTAGTATGTGGTTCCAAGTAACAAAGGGTCTTGAGCAATTGAAAAAGCACTATGACGAAGATCCAAACTGTCCCCATGCAATCGTTGCAGGACTTTCATCGATTTTTATTGGAAAGACATTCACCCCGAAAGTAATGGGAAGTATTTTAAGCAGCGTTCATTTTTATATTAATGTTGATCATTCCAAAATGGGTGATGATGTTCTGACTTCTGTTCTTCACTTTGTTCTAGATAAAATTTCTGATAAAAGATATGAAAGCCAACTCTTTGAGATTATGGATTCAATAACCGAATGTAGCTCTGGACAGTATGTTTTCATGGCTTTTTATCCACATTTACTTGTTAAAAATCCAGTTATTCCGGCAAGGATTGTATCATATTTTGTTCATTACATTACAACCCTGGCAGAACCTTCATCTTTATCTGTAGACGAGCTAGCGATACAAATGAAGCCAATGTTTAGTCATTCTGATCAAACAGTCAGAAAGGCTGCGCATGATTGCTTAAGTGCCATTTCAGCAGTATTTGGCGAAGATGGTACAGAACATTTCCGATATGTATATAAATTGCACCATGTAGAATCCAAAAAAGTCATTACGGAATCCAACCCAACAGGATCGCCAAATTCTGATTTAGAAAAAGTTGTTCACCTTAATGAAGTACCATCTGAAATTATTGAATCACCAATGCCAGCCCAAAAATCGAAACCTAAATCTGAAATACCTGTTCCAAAACGTTCATTTTCTCCTAAAAGGAATTCGAGACCAGTTCAGCAATCGCCTGATCCAAAAAAACACGAAGATAAGCCGATTATTCCAGGAACAACAATTCAGGCTATATCAAAAACGAGTTCAATATTAGAATTTAAAAAGGGATTAGAAGAAATAGAAACAATATTAAACAAATTAATTGAATCAAGCACAATGATTCCTTATGCCGAAATATCTGAGCTATTATTAAGATTACGGCAATGGTTTAAGGATTCTAATTCAAATATTGTGCTTTCTGCTTCAAAAGTAGTGGGTTTGGCTGTAAAAGTATTGAATATAGATGATTTTGCTTTTATACCAAATGATTTCTTATCAGATTATTTTCTCTTATTGAATTTCTCCAACAAGCCCATTCGAGCATCATGCTTGAGTACAGTCTCATATATAACCACAGTTTCATTTTCTTTCATTATTGAAGTTCTTGTTCCTTCTTTTTCTAAGCTTAACACAGATGGAAAAATTGTTGCAGCTCGTTTTTTGAGAGAAATTAGTTTTGATATGGATGTTCCTCACTATGTTCAGTTTGTCATAACATCTCTTGCAAATAAATCTGAAGAGTTTAGAGAAGCTATAAGACCATTAGTAGAGAGATTTTTATCTCTTCCTGGAGCAATCGAAGAGCTGGAGAAAGCAGCGGATCAGTTTCCACCTGCAAAAAAGAGTTCAGTGCTCACTGTGCTTTCATCTTATATTAAACCACAACTTGATGATGTTGTGAGTTCAAATGCTGTTGTCAATAAGAAAGGGAAGGCAAGGGAATCGTATTTTAGTCATCCTCCATCTATCTCTGAAAAAATGGATAGAGAGTCATCAATCGACCCATTTTTGCCTTTGAAAATTCTAAATAATGAAGAGATACCAGAGTCACTTGGAGAATTACTTCAAAGATATTCTGATATGTATTTTCCAAGCAGTATCACCTCAACAGAAACCGATATTATTGTATCATCATGCAGGTTCTTTCTTGAAATTGCAAACAATGAATTTGAATCCTTTTCATTGGTTATTGATATTGTGTTTTTGTGGTGGGCAAACCAAGCATTGCTTATTAAATTCCAAGAAGGGTTTACTGAAATTATTAAGTTTTTGGAAACAGTACTTTCTCTTCTATTAGATAAAGATAGAGCATTATCAAGATTTGAGTTTTCTATTATTCTCCCAACAGTTTTAGAATGTGTAGGAAGAGATGCAAAACTTTGGAAAAAGATCCAAGATTTGCTTTTCAAAGCATGCGATTCTTCTCAACTGCTGTCTGTTTTGGTTTCTTTACTTAATATGACATCTTCTGTATTTACAATTGCAGCAACCTTTAGATCTCTTTTGGAAATTATGCCTAAATTTGATTCTCAACAATACTTAAATGATCTCAGGAATTCTACCCTAAAGATTTTGTCATTGGTTTCGAATGATCCTGAGAATAATAAAGAATTATATGATATTGCCACTCAATTCTCAGAATATATCAAACATGTAACTCCTTCTGATGTGTCCAAGCAAGTAAATAAATCCAACATCAATCGCCCTTCGCTATGTCAATTAAATAGCCTGGTTTTAACACGAATCAATGATTGTTCTCTCTCTATATATACATGGATATCAGATATTATGTCTAGCGATTCTCATATTGTAATCCAATCATTGAAACTAATATCAGCTCAAATGAAAAAGGACGAGTCTGTTTTTAGGCCCCACATTGACGCTCTTATTGTATCTCTTTTGATCAAAGTCCACGAAAACTTTGCTTTGCAACCTCTTCCAACTAGGTTATGCAAGTATATTTCTTTTTGCTTACTTACCCTATTTAGCGAAACAAGTTTGAAAACATTAATTCAAAAAGAGTATATACAACAACTTGTGTATGAAATGCTTACCCATTTAAGCAATGGTATAACAGAAAGTGTTATTAACCAGGTTTTGAATGCAATTATTGTTAAACTAATTGAGGATTGTCCCCTACACTCATTTATTGCTCTGTTGTCAGCTCTTGGAGAATTTGAGGGTAACTCTGGCTTCAGTGAAAAATGGCTGAGGCTTGCAATTAAATGCTTCGAAGCATGTGGTGCCAGAATTTGTGAAGTCGGAAACCATTCGGATATTAGCAGTACATTTGGGCTCATTGATCAATTCTTCGAAATGCATCAGATATCTATTCTTGAAAAAGATCCTATTGGACAGAAAGTGTACAGTGTTCTTCAAGCATTCCTTAATTTAGTGATGCAGAACTTTGGAGAAATCATCAGATCAAAGGATAACATCAAAAAACTTGGATCTGGATCTATTGTTTTGGGAATTGTAGGGGTTGATTCAACTGTTAAAAGTTCTCCTAGTGGATTGAAGCTCCTGAAGCCCCTTCGACAGTAAATATTTTTTGAACGATATCATTTAATGGCAGAGAAATATTCCACAAAACATTTTAGTTTTGTTGATGAAAAAGAATATATATTTAATGAAGAAGTGTGGGAAAAGGGCGAAAATCGATGGTGGGGATCTAAACCAGATTCATATATGGTACAATCTGTTAGTTTAGAAATTAAATCAAAAGAAGAATTTTATGGACTAGAATGGATCAAAGAAGCAACTCCAAATTTCATTATAGAGATTGCAACAATGCGTAATAGGTATAATGTTTATAATAGGTATGTTTTTGGAAATGATGAGCTTCTAAAGCTTATATTCCGGCTTAGACCTAATGGGAAAAGGATGAACATTAAGTCATGCTTTAATTATTGTAGAGAATGGTTGGTTTTTCTGCAGAGTAATCTAAAAGAACTAAACACTGAGTTAGTAATTGCAGCACTTGAATTTTTGATGAATGATTTATATGAAGATGCTCTTTTTGGACCCTATAGCGTTATATGGATGGAGTTAAATAAAAGGCTAGGGGTGAAACCTGACAAGTATTTTCCTCTATCAATAGAGTTTAACCATTCATGTCAAGGGTTCATATTGGAAGAGAATATAGATATTATTTTCGAGTATTTGTATTTGAACAAAGAACCAGCAATTCTATTTTTATCATATACATATCATTATCATGAAGTATTTATGGATATTTATAAAAAATTCATGATCCCTCTTGGTTCTTCTCCCAAATTGAGCGAAGAAATTTCTATAGAAAGACTTAAAAATTGCCAAGACTTTAAAACTCAGTATTCATTCCGAACCTTCATTAAGAGCAAACTGAGTTATCACCTAAATATCGGAGATATTACTTATCCTGTTTCGACTTCAGAAATTCCTATATCTTATGATATTGAGAATATGTTAACAATTAATTCCATCGATAGAGAATATATGCAAAAAATATTGATTAATCAAGGTTTTTTCTACCCGTCAAAATCTGAGCCGAGAAAAGATCTATTTTCCGCATTCAAAGTCACAAAACCAGATCCAAACGAAGCAGAACAAGTGCTCACTGCTATTCCTAGCACACAAGTCAATGAGAATAAATAAACCTTACCTATTCAATGTGCTCAATATGTATTCCTTTTCTCACTGCCTAATTGGTAGTACCAATTCATAATGATTGAATAATCACATGTGACATGTGATTTAATACATTACCCAAATGGATCTAAGTCAAATCGAAAACAAATTAAAGGAAATAGAACTCCGCAAAGAGAATAATGAATATTATTGTAATAGATCTAAAGTAGAACAATATGAATTCTTTAGAATTATTAACTTTAAATCCAAAGGCAAAATTTTTTTTATAAAGGACAAAACGATTTGCGACTTTATTGAATTGATAACAGGATCAAAATTGTCTATTCAAGAAATCGATTCATTTTTGGTGAATGGTAGTTTTCAGAAAACAGAATTTGTTCCTATTCCCATTCATATAAATGAACATCCAGTCATTGACTCTCCATTACCTGTTGAATCTCAATGTGAGTCCAAAGATGAGTCGGAAAATCAACCCACATCGACTGCAACAAAGAGCGAAAACCCTCCACAAGAAGCTCAATCAAAACCTATAGATAAGCTGAAAGCCATTGATTTCCGCAAAGAGAATGATGAATATTATTGTAATAGATCTGAAGTAGAAAAATATGATTACTTTGGTATTATTAACTTTAAATCCAAAGACAGAATTATTCCTAAAAAGGACAAAACGATTTGCGACTTTGTTGAATTGATAACAGGATCAAAATTGTCTATTCAAGAAATCGATTCATTTTTGGTGAATGGTAGTTTTCAGAGAACAGAATTTGTTCCTATTCCCATTCATATAAATGAACATCCAGTCATTGACTCTCCATTACCTGTTGAAGCTCAATGTGAGCCCAAAGATGAGTCGGAAAATCAACCCACATCAACTGCAACAAAGAGCGAAAACCCTCCACAAGAAGCCCAATCAAAACCTATAGATAAGCTGAAAGCCATTAAATTCCACAAAGAGAATGATGAATATTATTGTGAAATCTCTAAAGAAGAAAAGAAGAAATATAGTGATGTTTGTTTAATAAGTCCCAAAGGCAAAATTACACCAAATAAGGACAAAACGATTTGCGACTTTGTTGAATTGATAACAGGATCAAAATTGTCTATTCAAGAAATCGATTCATTTTTGGTGAATGATAGTTTTCAGAAAACAGAATTTGTTCCTATTCCCATTCATATAAATGAACATCCAGTCATTGACTCTCCATTACCTGTTGAAGCTCAATGTGAGTCCAAAGATGAGTCGGAAAATCAATCCACATCAACTGCAACAAAAAGCGAAAACCCTCCACAAGAAGCTCAATCAAAACCTATAGATAAGCTGAAAGCCATTGATTTCCACAAAGAGAATGATGAATATTATTGTGAAATCTCTAAAGAAGAAAAGAAGAAATATAGTGATGTTTGTTTAATAAGTCCCAAAGGCAAAATTATACCAAATAAGGACAAAACGATTTGCGACTTTGTTGAATTGATAACAGGATCAAAATTGTCTATTCAAGAAATCGATGGGATAAGTCCCAATTCATCGAATCCAATAATTCCATCCAAACCAGTTAATGTGGGACAATCAAAATCGGTTGAGAATATAGTTGAGTATAATGGAAACAAAGAGGTAACAATTCATTATCAAGATAGTAATATCCTCCGTGACATTCGGGCAATATTGTGCATCGATCCAAAAGCTACTATTACGACCATAATTTTCGAGGAGGACATAGAGACTAAATAAGACATTTTTCATACCCTTTATTTATTTCGTAAACTTTGTAAAACGAACGATCATTTTGACATTCCAGGCATTTAATGGGTGATAAAAACGAAGAAATTAGCTTTTTTATTGATGGATTTTCCGCAGATAATCCCGATTCTATTAATCAAAATCGTGAGCAACTTGTTCGATTAGCTTCAAGGCTGGAAAATCTATCCTTGTTTATACAACAGCTTTTTGTCTCAACGAATAATCCAAAAAGGATTTTTGGTATTCTAAAGTGTATAACATTAAGTTTGGAAAAACGTGGGTGTTTACTTGATACAAATCAACTTGATACCGAATTAAAGAAATTAATTGAGTTTACCAAGCAAAATCACATCCTTTTGACAAAAACAGAATACTTATATCTGTTTAATGCTCTTGCTGAAGCATTTTCTTATTTTTACAGGTATTTATACGAACTTTGCTTTCCTAATTACAGTTTTGAGTCCCTTTTTTCTTTGGTCCAGAGTGGAAACAATGAACTCAAAATTGCTCTGGAAATCATGAGATCTGTTGTGGATATAATTAAAAAAAATATGCCTCATCTTACTGAGAATCAACAAAGGAGTCTCCATACTTCTTTTTTTAGGAACCACTTAAGGGATTTCTTCGATATTGCACAGAGAATAATTGGTAATCCTAATCATCCATCTGTTGGTATTGCACTTGTTTTAATGCTTAACTGTTTGAAGTTTTACTCCCGTCAGGATGAGAGTGCAATTTTCCGGAGAGAGGAGCAGTTCTTAACTGATTTTCAAGTACCAGAAGATTGGACAAACTATTTCACATCAACTGAGATTGCAACAAGACTATTTGCGGTATTTCATGCTCATGGAAGGGATAATCAGATTCTTAATAACACTTTAGATGCACTAATGTGTTATTCTGCATGTATGTCATCCCTTTATAGAGTTTCCGAGTACAAACTTAGCTTCATTGATTATATGGCATCACAAATAACCCAAATTATTCAAATCCAAGTTCAGAATGAGGAGATTCATTTGTCATTAACAAGATTAGTCTATACAATTGGATGCATTGTCCCAATACAACAGTTTTTATCATGTGAATCATGCGTTCCTTTTTTCGAAAGTGTTAGAGATTTGTCCTTATATTCTTTTGAGAATCATAAGAGAGAGAAAAATGCGTTTTACTTAAAATTCTGGGCACGGCTTGTACTATCATGTTCAAAAGTCCAATATGACTACCCAGGAGAGTTTTTGTCATTATTTAGTTATATTTTTTGTGAATATATTAACAAGCTTTTGGAAACTATGCAAGAGAAAAGTGATGATGAATACAACTACCAACTTATGCAAGCAGCAATGGAGGATTATGAATCATTGTGGATTATTTCAGCTATAAGTCCCGATGAATGTGTTGATTTCATACTCTCTGTCTATGATTCTTTGATTAATAGTGTTGTATCTTTAGCATCAATTGAAGATACAGACTCATCTCTTGTTAGGCTTCATTATCTTAATTTGATTATATCAAGCAGGATTCTTTTATCGAAAAACGGGAGGAACCTAATTATAAATGAGAAACCATTTTATATAGATTATCCAAATCATTTTTCTAGATTATTTACTGCCATTTTTAACTCAATAATCATGACAACAAATATCAAAGGCCAGCTTACAACGGAATGTTTGGATTCGTTTACTTACTATGAAATGTCGATATTACATTTTGCATGTTTGTTCAAGAGAGATTATTTCCAACCAAAAAAGAGTCATGTTCCCCTTGTTTATCAGGGAATGTCTATAGTAACAGATGGGAAACAGTCTTTTGATTTCTTGATAAACCGTTTTATGGATGATTTATCAGACATTAAAGGAGCTCCATCACTTCTTTATGAAATCCTCAAATTTATTGATGATGTCTCATATTCAGGACAGAGTGAAGGTTTGCAGGATTTAGCATCTAACAATGAGTATATTATAGCATTAACGGAGAGAAGAGCAGAAATTGCTTTAGATGGCGAGTACTCATCTCTCAAGAGATTGATTCCTTTGCTAAATCAAATTTATGCTAGGAATATAAAAACCAGTGATGGGTGGGCCAAGTTTATACCTTATTTTGACCAAAAATTCAATTCTATTAGAGCAGATGGATTTAAATCGTCAGGACAAATTTTTATATTGTTTCGCGAGCTAAGAGGAGTTCTAAAAGGAATCATATCTTGTGTTCATTTTCTATTAATTTTTAGGTGGTTTATGGAAAATCATATTGCTGATACAATAAACTGCATTCAAACACAAGGGAATAGTATATTAGTAATTAAAGCCATCTCACAAGTATGGCACTTTTATAGCTCAAATAGAGGAAGAAAATTAATTTTACCAAATAAGAGCGTGGAAGGTATTACCCTTTTCAAAAATAGTTTACAGATAATTAAATCCATCATGGATTTTGTTGAAGATGATTCTGATAATATTAAGCTTCAGATTATTGTGAAAATCGTTCAGCCATCGATTAGTGAGAAATATATGAACTTCGGAATTATGGAGTTTTTTAATGATTTTTCTTTGAATGAAATGCTTGATGTATTTATAATGATTCTTGGCGGATGGAGTTATAATCAAATCTCAACAATTGAAAAATCTCACCTAGCCATGATTAAAACCATCACATCATGTGCTGATATTTGTCCCTCTGTTATTTTAAATAGCAATGAAAGATTCAAAGAAGTATCAATGTTTTTGCTCAAATGTCTCCTGCACACAAATGATGAAAACAATCTTGCTGCATGGAAATCAGCATGTGAAGCGCTTACAAAATTTATGCAATTTGCAGCAACATCAGGCCTCCCAGATATGTGGGGGAATTTTGAATCACATTTTGTGGCAATTTTGCACGGTGTAATAAATCTTCCTGCTCCAACTGTTGATTCAGCAGCTTCACCATTTTTCTTGATGATTAGAAATAATAAGGATTTTGTTCAAAATGTAATGTCCTCCATTATATCCGCTTATGAAGAGATGTTTGCAGAAAAAGTCAAGGTTTTATTTGAAGATTTAGTTGAAAAGGCCATCACTTCAGCAAGTACAATGGATGCTTCTAGACCATTTAAGTATTCATTATCAAATTTCAAAACTCAAATGAGAAGGTTGGCGATTCAATTATACGAGATTCCTGAATTGGAAATGTATTTTGTGGTAAATGAGTATTAAATCATTATCATTTAATATAATATGCTTTTTTGATGATAATAGGTGATGATGTTGAATGCTTACAGTGCTCACAGTGTAACTGTTTTCCAACGCAGCCTTTACAAATCCGATTTAATCTCTGGCAATTAGGACATATTACATCAGACACATAATATCTGCATTTCAGACACAATTGATCAACGCCTTGCGTATTGCTCATAATCTCCTTATATTTCGTCGTTTCTTTGGTGTAACTTTCCAATTTATTGAAGTAGCCTATAAACCTGGATCTATCCATTAAAGGAATCCGATTCCACATGAGTTGTGATACAGTGGTTGAATATTGGGCATATGGTATAGGATTAATGTTGCATTGGCTTGTGGTTAATTCAATCCCAATGAACTTTGAAGAGAATTGGGAAAAATTCTTTTGTAAGTTAATATTGTCCAGTTGTTCTTGAATAATTGCAAAACTCTTAATAAACTTAGGATAAAACTCTTTTTCATGAATGAGCCTGATTTCATTGATAAACTCTTTGGATTTTTTAATGATAGCAAATTCTTCTTCATGTATCTTTTGTATCTGAACTATCCTTTCATTTAATTCGATGAAGAATTGTAAACACTCATTCCTCCTGTTCTGGTAATAACATAACACAGCAGCATTAATGATTACATTAGAAGTAGGATTATTAAGCACTTCATTACTTTTCCTCTGTAATAAATCCATAGAAGCATTGATACCAGCCATAGACTCACACAATAGACAACTGAAATCAGAATAATTCCCATTTTGTTCCATGGTAAATGCTCTCAAACTAAGAATCTCCAAACAAAAGGCCTCTAAAGCAGATGCATCTTCTTGATTTAATAATTTAGCAGTTATTTCTCTAATGATTCTCTGCTGCTTTGCTATTCTCTCCTTATTAAACAGATAATTAGGGGTGTAGGTTCGGATATATGCAGAAATGACATTAGGGAAAGAATTATTAAATCCTTTTTCTATTGATTTAACCATTTTAATGGATTCGTATATTGACATTGGGATAAAATCAATCAGAGCTTCAGGATTTTTGGAATACAATAACAATAGCCAAAACTTCTCTCTTGCAATAGACTCATATTCATCATCTCTATTAATAGCTACGCTATAATCCACATGGCTTGGTACTTGAAACCCTTTGAAAAGGAAATATAGAAAGCTTTCAATGAAATATGTACTAATCGATAATCTCATGACAGTTTCCCTATCAAATGGAATATTTTTCGATTCCAAATATTTAACATTTTCAATTTTCCCATAATACGCTGCTAATTCCAACAATGTGCCAGATTTAACCCTTCCATTTGGCACAGTATGAATTGTATCTTTCCCACATCTATTTATAGTTTCATTAATTGTTTCAAGTTTGTTTTCATTAAAAAAATATGTAATAATCGATGAAGTCCACTGAGGACCTTTCATTTATTATAAAATACTAGGAAAAGGAAATTCCATCTTCTTCATATTCAGGCATATCCACTGATCTTAACATTTCTTCTATTTGCTCGTGCAATTCTCTAGCTCTTTCGCTATGATTATCAATCTGCAGTGCTTTTTCAAGATATTCCAATGCGCTATTATATTCATGTTTCTGAGCAAGTATCTCACCCATTTTTATGTTATAATATAGTAAGCACTTATCATTTTTGTATTGATTCAAGAGAGATACAGCTCCATCCAGATCATTTTCTTTGAATCTCATATCTATTATCTCTGATAAAGCATCGGTGTTTTCTGGTGACTTCTCAAGCGCCTTCTTGAATAAATCAAATGCAACTTTGGGTTGCGTAATCTTTTTTGCAATACCCATTAACATTATTGAATATGACCCGCTTTCACCGTTCTGAGGATATGCATTCAATGCTGTAAGAGCAATGGACTCTGCAGAATCCCAATCTTTCAGCAAATAATCACATTGGACCAAAGATGTGTAACTATCTAAACCAGGATGTATTGCATGGGCTTTAATAAAAGCCGAATGTGCTTTCCTTATATCGTTACGCTGAAGTCTTAGTTCCCCATGTCGCATATATCCTCGTCTTGAGTTTCTGTCCAGCAACAGAGCCTTTCTGGTAGTTTGGAGAGCTCTTTGCGGATCCCCGTTTAATTCAAGGAGATGACTGAATGCAAGCCAAGCGTTTGCAGAATTCTCATTGTTATTCAAGGCTGCGACAACAAGATTAGACAATTCATCAGTTTTCCGAAGCTGTTTTAATCGTGCAGCTCTGAGATCAATTATATCTAATTCATCATATGGAATTCTTGAAGAACATGCATCAAAAGTGAGCATATCAGAACATTGGACTGCATTGACACAAATCCTTGACAAAACTGGAATAGAATTCGGAACCTGTTCTAATATTCCTTCAAGAATCGAAATTGATTCCCTAAAATTGCCGTTCTTTGTCAATACAAATGAATTTATGTATTGCTTGACTATTGGGTTACTTATTTGAGAAAGAATATCTGTGGTAGATGCTCCAATAGATATAAGCTTTTCAGCAAGTTCAATAGCTGATGGATAGAGCTTCAAAAGCTTTAAAAAATACTTAATCGCTGGATGCTCTGGGTTCGGTTTTGGATCACTCAAAACAAGGGTTTGAGCAATCAATAAATCTATTTTTGGATTAAATTGCTTGCCAGATATATCTTTTGAGTTGATAATTGCCAGATTCTTAAATGGTACGTTTAAATTGATGTTACATTCGAGTTTAATTTCTAATAATCGATTAAAATCATCTGGAGCCAAAATTCCATGAGGAATTCCTTCAATAACCTTGAGAGCTTCAGAATACCTTTTCTGCTCAATTAATGCAAAACCTCTCGCTAAGTTCATTTGATGGGTAGGCTTGGGGGTGAGTTGGGCTACAGTTTCAACAGATTTAAACAAACCAAGCTTTATTAATTGATAGAATTGCTCATTATTCATTATATATATATTTTAAACGGCTACATTTCGTCCCTTTGCAGTCGGCAGAAATGTGTTGCTGTGCAAACTGAGATCGGGTCTTTAAGAGCATTAACATCCTCTAAGAATTCTGTTAATCCGTCATCGATAATATCACCACATAGAGAAGCAGACAATGGTCTACTTGTTCGACAAAACTGGTTAAAAGCTTTCTTTCTATCTACTTGCATGTGTCGAAGCAATTGTGAAACTAACGAAATACAATTATTGCATCGTGCTCCTGCTAAATTATGGCTTTTATCATCAATACAAGATGCAGAATTAATGCAGTATCGTTTTTTTCCTCTTATTGATGTGATATTCATGATTTGTTCCGCTGAAGCTGATATATAATCACAAAATTTATTGTTTTTTTCGTTTTCGCAGTAACTATTGGGAATAATACTAATTATTTGGCTATTTGGATTCTCTAAATGGTATTTAATGATTTTTTTGCATATAGAACATTTTAGTTCAAGCTCGTCATCACTTGAAAACTTCCAACAAGTTGAAAATATGATTAGGTAGAACATATGATTTTTTGAAAATTAATGTGTTTCATAATACTTGAACTAATACATCTATATTTAGTCTTCTTTGATAAGAGATATATATGATTAGCTTTTTTCTATTATATTATACCATAAAGTCATAGAGAATTTTTAATATGGACATTAATGAAATGAATATTGGAAGCTTTTTCATATTGAATTTCCTTACCGTGCTATTCATTGACAGCATCTTGATTTCACATATAGAATCATATGTTCTTGCGATTGTCACATCTATTGTTCTCTCATATGTCATCATCAATGTTTCTTTTAAAGATTTTGTGGGAATAGTCTGATCGGTATTGAAATGATGAGAATTGAAGAATGGTATCCTGATCCACTATACTATTCAAGTTTTTATCTGATGAAATAATAGTTATGAAATATAGAGAAGTTGAAAAAAGAGACAAAATGCTGAAGAAAATAAAATACTAGGATGAATCCTTTGTTTTCTGACAAAACTGCTGGAAGTTATTTTCGAAAACCTTCTGTGGAGAACAATACTCAGATCCAGATGCTCTTACAATTCTATCAGCTATTATAGCAGACCAAACAACCAAGTAGGGAAGTGATTTATGTGTTACAAGCATCTGTTTAAACAAAGGTCCCATTGCTAAGTTGGGATTCTTTTTGTTAAGAAAAACCCTACAAAGCCCTTCTTCTTTTAAGGGATAGATTATAATATGAGCATCATTAAACTGAGATGAAATTGTTTGAGGATCATAATCGATTTCGTTTTCACTCCAAACAATATGTACATTATCATTACCAATGTGCCTTTTCTTATAGATCTGCTGCTCATTGATGTGATCTGTGGGAATGAGTGGGGCAACATGATACATTAGCTCAAATCTTTCACTCATAAAAAACAAATGGTACCTTCCATTTGAAAGTTCGGGGGATGAATCAAGTTTTCCATTGAAAAACTGATGAGTTGTTAGGTCAACCAAAGAACCTATTGATCCAAGAAAACTTTTGAAGTGTGATGACACAGAGTGCCACTCGTTTTTAAGAATACTGTTTTGTTCCCTTTGGTTTTTTGAGACATAAATAACTCCAATTTTAAGTAATTCACGACTTACAAGGGAATTAAGATTAACAGCAGATGGATCCAGATTTGCAGAAGAGGGGAAAAAATTCATCATCTCATCTGGATAGAGCGAATGGTATATTGAAGCAGCTTTCTGGCAATTATAAATTGATATTGTTTTATCATATACACTATTGTTGTACTCAATGGTTTGATCGGAAAAATGATCCATAGGTTTGATGATCGGTTTGCATTTCTCAAATCCAAATTTATCATTTGGAAAACACAATCCATATTTTGAAGATTTCTGTTCCATTAATAGCATATCATTCTCAAGCGAATCAACAGGACAATCAGTGCAAATCATTTGATCTTTGGATTGATTCTGGTTTTGAGAATGATTCAGATTTGATGGAATTGATTTCCAGATAAATGCATTTGATCCATTTGATGTTTTATTCTTAATCATTACTGAGTTAGGAACCATTATTATAGTTTGTAATGACTGTTCATTAATTTCATAAAGAAATGGTTTTTCAATAGGCATTATCTCTTTCTGTTCATTATCAAGCCTATATAAAAGTCTTTTGAATCCATTAGCTACCAATGACGTGATTTCTGGGGTAAGTTTAAGAGGTAGAATAGTATCCCGATACTTATTCGAATCATTCATTTTTATACATATATCAACTAAAATTGAAATAATAAGCTCATAAAAAAGGGAAGACATGGAATTAATTTGAATCTGAGCAAATAGAAAAGCATACAAACACTCGAAAAACTCATTATATTTGCCAATAATTAATATATAATAAGAAGGATACATAGATAAAACACGAATTTCAAGCAAATCAGAAATATTGAATGTTGCAAAGTAGTGAGAAAAGAGTTGCTTGACAGAGTTGCTAATCATTGGCTCAGAAGAAAATAACTCAGTGAAGAACAAAATTGACATCGAATTAACTATGGATTCAATTTGAGTCTTATCACACATTAGGTTCAAAAAACATTTATCCAAAACAGAATTCATTGAATCTATTTGTTTCATGAAAGAAAAGCTGTGTATAGAAAGTAAATAATCAATAACTTTGTAGATACTACATGGATTCTGCTGCAAATAATTCTCGATTATACTAAGAGAATGAGAGATCAAATTGAAACCAATATCTGAGTGATGCAACAGTAGATGATTACAGCATGAAACCACAATAGAGAATAATGAATCGTTGGATACCATTTTTGACTGTTTAATACAATGTGCCAGTTGTTCCACAGATTTCTTTTCAATTCGGGTATCTGGTGTACATTCTAAAACTTTCAGGGAAGAATTCAGAGATTGAACCAAAATTAATTCAGAAACATTAATTGATTGAACACATATATCAAAGAAGCGTTCATAAATAAATGAAGAATTCATGTTCATATACTTAATAATTCTAACCTGAATAAATGATAGTGTATCAATGAATGAAGAATATATGGTTGATCTTTCAAAATCACTTAAAGATAAAAAATCAAAGAGAGAATCTAAGTATTTCAAAGCATCATCAGAATTCCAATGGTTGGATGTCAACCTATAATATTTGGATTTGATATTGACATTACCATGAATGCAAAATGTACAGAATAAAACAGGATTCTCAAACACTAATGGGATTTTCTCAAGAAATTGATATTCAAAACCAAACTGTTTGGTTCTTTTATTCCTAGTAATAGTCTGGGATGCATTTTTGATAACAGGATCTTCATTTGATATTTCAAAAAACAAAGGAGAAAATGTTACAGCTAATTGTTGATAAAACTCAACCAATTCTGGAGAAAATGATGAATACTTATGAACAATAGATCCCTGTTGGAAGTCAAATGAGAGGGCAAAAATGAGATTCTGCTTAACCTCAGATGCGAGGAAATCCAATGAAGGAATAATTGTACTGATTGTGTCTGAATCAAATAATCTTCTTAGAATCTTTCTTAACTTCAGATAAGACTCAATTTGTTGTAGTTCATCAGTGATGGTACTCGTGTTTCTAAATACTTCCACCAAAAATGCAATTTTCCCTTTTTGATACTCATCTTTGATTGCATTTAGTAGTCTAAGAGCATTTTCTTTGCAAGAAAACTTTGCACTATATGAAGACAATGATCCTTCAACAGAGTTACATTTAATTACAATAGACAGTGATGGCATAAGCATTTCAGAATATACTTTGTTATTATTGACTTCCATGGCATAGCTCAGAAATATCGAATAGTCTTTTGGATCGCTGTATGAAATAATACTCTTATAATTATTAAATCTCATTGCAATTTGTAATGTTTTTGCCCATTTAGTTTTTATAACAGTGGAATCATGGCCAAATGATACACAGACAGTCTTCCATATTGACTCAAAAACAGGATTAGTTGCTCTCATACTCAAAAACTCATGCATATACTCGTCTATTAAGCTATCTTGATGTGTCATGAACATTGAAAACAGTTTTGCCCATGTTTGAGTATCATGATTCAAACATATCTCAAAAAGAAACTTCAAAAAAATCTTCCAGGTTAATAAAAGGATTCCCTCATCTCTTTTATTTTCGATAAACAATGAGAATAAAGCAATAATGTTAAAAACATTATCATTGGTAAATCTTGGATTGTTAGTTATTAACTGCTCCAATTTAAGTAAAAAAATGCTCGTGCTATTAGAATCTTTAGATAGTTTTCCAATTTCATCGATAACCTTGTTGATCTCTTCAGCTTGTTGATTTTGCATTAAAAAACTAGATATTTCCGCGTTTAGTCTGTTCGATATTTCGAAGCCTCTGCTCTATTAGTTGGACAAGAAGTGGAGATTGGTCGTAAGTTGGCAAATTGTGTTCTTTGGCCAATTCTGCCCGGTCAAATGTCACATCGGGGTGTTGGGATTCGAATCTCAACACAGCTGGGGTATATTTCAAGCCTGTTGACATTAGATACTCTAAAATTAATAAATATTCATCTCTTTCATCACAATCAACATCAATTTCTGGTATATCAAATGATGAGTTTGGGTTCTGGCCAAGAACACGAGCAGCAGCAGTAGTTGCAGCCTTTTTGGCTTCATTAAGCACTTTTTGCTGAAGTTCTTTCTCGTCTATGACAAGGCTAACATCACTGAGAACATCTGTCAGGGACTTTGGTAAATTCTCCATCGAAATGTCCTAAAAAATAGTAAACAAGCGCATTTTTAACAACAATTGCTTTTCTCTGTCCTTGGTTTGAGTGCCATATCATGTTTTTCTTTTTGCCTCGATACAACAGTTAAGGCGATATCCTGAAAACTCTCAGAAACACCCTCACCCGTTAACGCTGAAGTCAAATGGAAAGAAAACCCTTCACGTTGAGCCCATTGTCGAATTGCAACCAAATCCATCCCCCCTGATTCCTGAAAGAGGTCGAATTTATTGCCAATCACTGCAATATGAACAAAATCTGAACAATATGCTTTGAATTGATTAATGTAAATCTTCATATCTTCAAATGATTCGCTGGATGTTGTATCGAAAACAGACAGAGCGCAGGATGCATCTCTGTAATAAATAGGCCCAAGACTTCTGTATCTTTCTTGGCCAGCAGTATCCCAAATTTGAAAAGAAATATCCTTTCCCTCAATATTGAACTTATGAACTATAAAAGACGCACCAACCGTCGTGACAGTGTTTTTATCAAAGGTCCCAAAATGAAATTTGTTCAAAAGAGAGGTTTTCCCTACCTTTTGGGTTCCCACCAATGCTACTTTAAAACTCGAAAGCTCCATAATCTTGTAAAATATAAACACTGAATATGTTTATATTTTTCAATAGGGTAGTTTATATATTATTCACAGTACGAAATTTATATTGTTATATGATGATTTTACCCTACCCAGTTTTTGGTTTTTAAAGGGTCTGGTTGGATTTTCTGAAGTTTAGGTGAAGCACCAAAAAAATTGAAACATAATCATCTCCCTCGAAACCAATATAAAATAAAAGAAATAGATTTTTTATATGTATAAACATTCATTATAGATTAATTTGAAAAAAATCAATCGATATTGTCCCTTCTAATTTTGATTATAATATTTTTTTGATTTATACTCAGAAAAAATGTTCATTCTGGTGATTCCATATCAAAAAGGCTTGAAATACGTAAAAAAAACTTTTTTTTCGAAAGATATCAATAACATTTCGAAATTCTAGGATGATCCTTTTATTCTTTCCCCAATAAAGTCTATCAATTATAAATACTTCATATGACCGATAAGGTAATAGAATTAGCAGTAACGTTGGAGATTGATTTGGTTTTTATCCCCAAAGGCTGCACTGATCAATATGAACCTTTAGATATTTTGATTTTTGGTATTTTTAAAAGCCGTGGAAATAGATTATATCATATTAGAGAAGACATTCATGACCAAACGGTTCAAAAAAGCAATCTTTTGAGGATATTATTTCATCTTGGGATTCTATAAAAAAGAAGTAATCGTTTGCATCGTTAGCAAAAAATTCAGTGATTTTTGCCAATTTATTAATATAATAGATTTGTTCATGATTGATTATTTACTCTCTTTTTGGAATAATGGGAATGAACAACTCAAAATTGTTCCAATTATTGATGATATTTATGAAATAATCCCAAGAGAGGTATTTGACTACTTTCCTATTGCAAAAACGAGCATCCGACAAGAAGAGTTTGAGTATATCGCATTTAACTATATAAAGATTTATAAGAACTCTTTAAGAGGCAACATAGATAAAAATTCGTTTTTTGTGTCATCCCCAGATGGTTTAAGGGTTGATCTTATGTCTAATTCCGAACATACAAGAAATTTGGTAAAACATCTCAAAGAAAGACATGAAGTCGACAAGCTTATTAAAAAATATTCTTATTCCGAGAATTTAAGAGAAGCATTTCAGAACCAACCATGCCATATCGATTTTTTATTAATGAAACACCAAGTAGACAGGATATACCATAGTAAGCAAGGTGATCTTTTAGCAAACTATTACATATTTGCAGTTGAATTTAGATCCTCTTATATGGAACAATTATTTAATAAGATGCCAAAATTCCATTTTGGGAATATATGCCTATTAAGCCAAGAAATTGAATCATATAATAATGAAGAGTTTTGGGAAGAATATAATGAATTTTGGAGGGATTTTGGCTATGATGAAGCTTTTACAATGAGAGAATACCAAAGAGCATTTGAATATGTTGATGGCAAAAACCAAAATACATACATAAAAATGCACTTTGGTATTGTGTTATTGAGATTGTCGAAAAGAGATCTATTGAACCCAAAATCATATGCTGGAATAGACGGTATTTATTATTTCCTAGCGATAGCTGATTATGCTATTAAACGAGCCTATTTTCGAAATTGGGTTATTGAAGGATTAAAATGGTATGGTGAAAGGAAAGAAATCGAATCTTTCTGTAGAATTAATGGATTGAAATACCCAATTGTAGATAATATTCATTAAAAATTAGCATTTAACATGATTTTTTACTTACAAAACTATAGAGCATAGAGAAAGGATCACCATTAACATATATCACACCACTGCTGCTGTTGAATATCTTGATAAGAAACAGAGAGGAATAATAGTAATGAGGGAGTGGAACCTAGGGGAGGTGGTGTAAATTGTTTCAAATTAAATCTTTTTTAGGATTATTAACAAAATCAGTTATGGATAATCCTTGGAAAAGAATGATTAGTAGTGAGGATTAAGGTAATAGGTATGTGGATAATTATTTAGAATTCTAAAAATAATGGGCATTATTTTTCGAAATTTATATGTTTATACTAGGAAAAAATATGTAACTGAAGGCAGACATCCATTGATCTCTATATATTTTCTTTTTATGAAGTATTCGAGGTAAAGGGACGTTATATTCTCCAGATAAAATTTCCGCAAGCTCCCTTTCAGCAACAGCTTGTGTTTTTGCTATTTTATACTTACTAATTGCAAGATTAATCATATTCTGCGTATTGTTATCTATTTCTTTGAATGGACTCTCATCTTCCATCAAAGCGGCAAGAGAAAGTTCTAGAACCTTTTTTCTCACTTCATCTTCAGAAACTTCAGACACAACAGTTTTAAAAGCTGAATGTAGTTGCTCGTTCAAAGAATCAGACATAACAAATAATAAATTTATCGGCCAGATTCTGTTTTTTTCCAATTTTTCTGTCTGATTATAAGAAACACCTTTTCCAGACTATCTTTTAAAATGGTTGAATTCAAGTACATGCTTTGTATAAGGATAATATTATTGCTTGGGCACCAAATAAAAAGTGTATATCAATGATATTCACTAATGATTAATTAGAAACTCTATATATTACTTCAATAAGAAGATTTATCATGTTTTATAATCATTTTCATTTAATGATTATTAACTGTTCCATCCATGTCCAGGACAATTCTTTTTGTAACAAAGTTTGTTGTTTTATTTTATGACAGGTTTCGATACAATAATTCGTCTCAATAGAATTCTATCAGATTTAGAAAGAGGAAACCAAGATTTATTGGTGAGTTTTATCAAAGAAACATATGATGAATTAGGAAACGAATTGATAAACAAGATTATTTTCTTTATTGGAATCAGACCCTTAAAAATTGAGGATTATTGCATTTCTATTGCAAAAATAAATAATTTTGCTTTTAAAAATAGCGTTATTGAGTTTGGAAATAGGAAATGTCCCAAATTGCTCTTCGAGCTATTTAAAATTGGTTGGATTTCTATGGATGAAATAGAAAGAGAGATTTTAAAATATCCTACAATACTATGCCAAATGTATTTTTACGATATTCATAAGATTTTTTCTCAGGAGAATTATGATTATTGGGGAGTTTCCGAGTTTTATGAAGAAAAATATGTTTGCGCACCTGACGATCATAAAGATTACAAATCTTTTGGTTTCCCTCGTAATTCCGTGCAATATGCAATCAAATATGATGAAATTGATGAGTTTAAAAACCATTGCACAGTTACGGGGTTCGATATGGATCAAGAATTGGAGTCAAATCCTTTTGAATGGTCCGAAATCAATCGATTTCTTTCTTTATTGGCTTTTTCTGCACATTTTGGTTCTATAAAATGCTTTAAGTTTCTGATAATGAGTGGAGTGGAACCAATTGAAAACGATTTAGATAGTGTTGTTTTTTCTGGTAATCTTGATATTTTTCATGTATATATATCGGAAGATGAAGAAGAATTAACAAGAGCTTTACCTTTCTCTGTAAATTACTTCCATTTCGAACTATTTGAATGGATTTATTCCCGAATCCCAATCAAGAATATTGATATATCCGAACTTTATCAATCAAGAAATTATGAGATTATTAATAAACTTATTGAGGATGGTGTTGACATAAACAAAAATGGACCCAAGTTAATGAATGATTCATCAGGTGAGAAAACCATCCTTCATCATGCATGCTTGAATTGCGATTTCCAAATGTGCTCAATGCTAATTGCAAAAGGAGTATTTATAGATCCTCAGGATTCTTTTTCTTCAACACCACTTTTATGTGCTTGTGAAATGGGATCTGTTCCTATTGTTGATCTTTTAATCCAAAATGGCGCAAATATTTACGAAGTTGATTATTCATACAAATTGTTCTTAATGGTAATAACTGCCTTCATATTGCATCTAGAGAGTGTCATTTGGATTTGGTAAAGTATTTAGTTGAGCATGATATGCCTGTTTTTGAAAGAACAAACGACGATTGGACACCATTTTTGCTTGCAACAGTGAATGACAACATTTCAATAATGGAGTATTTGCTTTCAAAAGGAGTTGATATTAAGAAAGAACATAGAAAAGTAAAGATGGTTTTTTTGGATCAACTCCTCTTCATATGGCCGCTATGAATGATTGTCCTAATTCTTGTAGATTTCTAATTGACATGGGAGAAGATATGAGTGCTATTGATGATTCGATATATACGTTGTGAATTCAGGGACTCCTTTGGCCTGGGCATGTACACGAGGATATTTAAATGTTGTTAAAGTATTTCATGAAAAAGGAGCAAATCTTAATGTTGGAAGAGTTCAATTGATCATTGTTTTTTTCCTGTAAAAGATCTACTATCATATGCAATTAATAACAAGAATATTGAAATAATAGAGTTTCTAATCACATCTGGTGTAGGCTTATCATTTACACACCTTAAGTCCGCTATTGATAACAATTTGAGTTCAACGATTGAGTATTTGTTCAAGCATGGATTATCTCCTAATGAGAAATATGAAAACCAATCGACTGCCCTTCATCATGCCTGCCAAAAACACAACATTGAGATTATAAAGCTTCTTTTTGAATATGGAGCTGAAGTGACTGTCGATAAATTGGATTTGTATCCATTGGATTATGTCAACGACAAAGAGGATGATATAATCAAATTCTTCGAAGAGAAAGGCTTTAAGAAAGCAGTCTACAGTCAAGATGATATCTTTGGGTTTGATTTAGATGAGTAAATCCGTTTAAATATTTTATGAGTGATCAAGACAGTAACAGTTCTTTGTCCGAATTAATCCAAAATCTCGATTTATCTCAGTTTTCTGCGTCATTGATGCAAAACGATTCATTTGATCAATCATCTTCAATTGGTTTCAATTCTGTTATTGCTAATTCTCCTGAAAATGCCAATTTTAAGCCTTTTCCAAGTTCATCAGGTAGCTCTAAATCTGAAAAAAAACAGTTTCGTCAAAGAGATAACTTGATCGAATCAATGAGAATACAATATCGCCAACAAATTGAAACCTACCAAAATAAATTGGCCAAAGCTCTTGAAACAATAGAACAAAAGAAAATCGAATTTAAAGATAAAATATCAAAAATGAATACCCAGAAAGATGAGGAGATCGAGGAGATTAATAAGCGATTGGGATCGGAAATAAAAAAGCTCAAATCTCTTAATAGATCAAGAAAAGAGAACCTAACATTTGCAAATCTTCCAATTGTCACTGAGTCAAATTATATGCAGATAAAGTCAGTCGTACAAAATGAAATCTCAATTCCAGAATTTGTTGCTCTGCAATTATATGAAAGAGACAACTTATTTAGAAAACAGATTGCTGAAATAAATAGTGCCAAAAATGAAGTACTTAGTAAGCTGGAATCGAAATGTCAAGAGTTAATGAGTATTTCTCATCATTTAGAAAACGAGAAAATCATGAGAGAAGCTTTGGAAGCCAAATTGGCAAGTTTATCGAAAGGAAACACATTTATTGCCTCTGTGCCAATCGAAAAAACTGAGAAAATTAAAAAGCTTGAAGCTGAGAATTCCGAACTTAGATCTTCTTGTCAAGTGTCGATAACAAGATATAATGATATTTCTATTGAAAGAGATAGCTTGCAGAAGAAACTTTATAAACAAGAAGTTGAGATGAATAAGCTCATTTCTGATAATGCTACACTCAAAGCTCAAATTGGAACCATTTCGGAGCTTGCTAACAAACAAGAAACATTTATTCAAGATTATCGAATGGAGATTGCAGAATTAAAGAGGATTCGTGATGAGTTTTTCAATAAAAGTATAGTATCATCTGAACAAAGAAAGAATGATATTGGATCAATGCTCCAAGCAGAAGTGTCAAAAATCGCGGAGAGATCAAGAATTGATATTGATTATATAAGGGAACTTTCTGAAAAGATGAGAACACATGAAGTTCAAGTCTTAACCAATTCATACAATCAGGCTTTAGAAGAAGTTAAAACTTTAAGATCAGATTTAAGAAAATCTGAAGAAGAAAGGACAAAATTGCAGGCAGAATATCAAACACTACAATTAGCTCATGAAACTGAAATCAATAGAATTAGCAGCGATCTACGGGTTAAATCATATGAACTGGAAAGAATAAGATTATCAAATGATGAACTAAAGTCTATAACTGAAGATCTTACAGATGATAGGGATGCATTATCTGCAAAATTCGATATTGTTAAACAAGAGTTAATGAAAATGGAATCAGAAATCAAGATAAAGAACTCACAAATTATTACATTGCAAGAAAAGGTTTCTCTTTACGAAAAGCTTGAGACAGAATTGGATTCTGCTATTGAGAACTTAGATTTGAGAGCAGCCACTCCATTAGCGCTCCCTTCTGATGCGAATAGAAGAGTCAAACAGTCGATTCTTTTATCTAAGAGAGTTATGCAGCTTACTTCCGAAAACCAGTCTCTCAAAAATGAATTAGAGAAAACTCAAAATGAGCTCTCAGCATCTAATAAGCAAATTGATGAGTTAAAAACAAGTATTTCAAATTCATCGCAGCCACAGCAGGTTTTTATTAGTTTATTATCCGAGAAGCAAAATGAAATCAATAAGTTAAAGAAAAAAGTCTCAGAGACTAGTGAGCTGAATAATGGACTCAAAAAAGAGAAAGATTCAATAATGAATGATATTCATATTTTCTCAGAAAAAAAGTCACAAATAAAGAAAATTGGAGCAAGGGTATTTGATGATGAAGATGACATGCCTACTAATGATCATGGTGATCCAGCACCATTCATTATAAGTAGGAACGGTTATTAGTGTAAATGGAGTATAAAAGTATGGAAAAAAATACCGATTTTAGGTATTATTTTGAATCTTTTCCCGTTAGTAATGGACCCAAACCTTCATTTTTCGAGCATCCATATTTTGAGGAATTCAAAATTGAAAAAATCGGTGATTTTTTTTGTGACGCAACTTATCTTGGATTAACTGAAAATAGTTTTGTTGATTCGGTAATAAATATGTTAGAAACAAGTTTAGATAAATTTACATCTAAATATTTTAATTTTTCTTCATCAGATTCAAAAGATCTCATTGTGGCAACCGAAGCTATGGCATATATTGGGCTTTTTCCAAACAGTATTATTGAATTAATGGATATTGACAGGATAGTGAAATGTTTGATGCGCTCAATGAAATCAAAAGTTGACACAGTTGTTGAGAACACACTGAAAGCAATATACAGGTTTATTTATTCTCTTGATCTGTTTATTGGGGCTTTCATCGAGAATGATATTGTATCGAAACTCTCAACCATTTATATTCAAGCCTCCAAAGATTTGATATCTCAGTGCTGTGGAATAACACTATCGAAACTATGTGAAAAACATTATTCCTGTATTGATTATTCAGCAATTCTTGAGCTTTTTTATAATAACCATTCTCGTTCCCTTGTACACTACGAATTGCTTTTTTTGACAATATCTAGGATTTCAGCCCATTCATCGGATTTGCTTATTGAAAATGAAAGATATATTGTATTATTTCCAAATATTCATCATCATGATCAAAAAGTATCAAAGTATAGTATTTGCGCAATAAAAGATCTATTATTATCTGATCATTATAATGATATATTGCTAAATATACCTATTGGTAATATCTTAACTGAGATGTCCAAAAATCGAGAATCGACAATGAAATACATATTTGATTTGATTATAGTCACTCTCAAACTTAATCATCAACTGATTGTCTCATATTATGGAATTGGTCTGTTTCCTCTTCTCTTAGATATTTTGAATGGATCATCTTTTTCTAATAAAAAAGAATGTATCCTGTTTCTCCTCGAAATCTTTAACTTAAACTCATCTGAAATCGAAGGTTTTATAAATGATAACTGCCTTATCCCAGTATTCATTGATTTCAGTCACTATATAAGTATTGAAAACCAGAAAACTATTCTCAATATAATAAACCAAACATTGAATTCCCATAAAGAGCTGATCACTGAAGAGATATTGGATTATGTTGCTGAATCTGAAGCAAATGACGAATCAGGAATAGCATCCTTGATTCTGCAAGGTATTCAACGATAATATAAATTCCATGGAGACGATCGAAACAACACCATTACCCAGTTTTTCATACACTCCTTACATTGATCTTGTAGAGACAAATATTACCTTAACATTATGTGTTGGAGGATTTTGTGCATTTTTGCTTTTGGTTTTTTTTTGTATATGTTGTCAATCTGAACTTCGAGCTGCACCTAATCAAGCCGGTGATGGTATAATTCCAGAAGGAGTATTTTGCTATTGCCAAAATTGTGAATGCCAACGTTGCGATACTCAAGAATATGAAGATTGGCTGGGGTGCATTTCAATGCAGGAATGCTGTATTCAGTGCTTTAATAGCGGATTTTCTACAGAATGCTGTGAGGAATTCGAAAACTGCATTTGTTCTTGCTATCATTGCTCAATGTGTTGCATTTGTGATAACTACCGCCCTCCAAATTCTACACCGCGTATTTTAAACATAACTACAAAGCTTGCTAGGAGAGCTGAGCTTCCTCCTGGTGTGATTCCAAGGGTGAAATATGAATTTGGCGAACTAACTATCTAATGTTATATATATAATAGAGTAAAAGCATTGTTTTAAAGCTCACCACAATCTGAAATGATAATTGTTTGACGAGGAGCTCCGCTGCAGGTTCCGGCAGCTTGTATTTTGTCAATTATGTCCAAACCTTCTGTAACTTTTCCAAACGCAACGTGTCTGCCATCAAGCCATGGAGCCTTCACCAAAGTGATAAAGAATTGGCCGCCGTTTGAGTTTCTACCACTATTAGCCATGGAAACTATACCTGGTTCGCTGTGTTTCACAACAAAATTCTCATCTTCAAATCTATTGCCGTAAACGCTCTCGTTTTGAGATCCATCGTGAGCAATAAAATCTCCTGACTGAACAATGAAATGGGGTATAATTCGATGGAACTTACACCCCTTATAATGAAGCTTGGTGCCAGAACGACCAACTCCTTTCTCTCCTGTACATAACATTCGGAAATTTTCTGCAGTTTTAGGAACTTTATCAGCAAATAATTCAATCACAATTCGTCCCATCGCCCCTCCATCAATGGTAATATCCATCCAAACTCTCGGATTCGACATTTCAAATAACGTAATGTACGATTATTACATATTCAATTAATATGTTATCGTTTTCAAAAATAATTTTAAACGGACACAATGGAGAAAGAAAGAGCTTTTCGAGAGATTCTCCATGTTATTGAGGACCAAACAAGAAACGAGTTAGATAAATGGAGGAATTTTTGCTATTGCCAGCTTATAAAGATAAAAGAATGCCAAATGATGAACACAGTAAAAATTGATGAACTGAACCAAGTGATAATGCTCAAACGAAGGGAATTAGAATCAATGAATGAAAAATTAAAAGAGAAAATAATTGAAAAGGAATCAATGGTACAATATAATAGAGAGCTTATTAATGAAGAAGAAAGTGTGAATAATGCTGTAATTCAGGCAGAACATGAAAGAGGAATAGATCGGAGTATAGGAGCCATTCTTCATCAACTTCCTCGAACTTTTAGCCAAAGATACCAAATATATAAAGCAAAGATGAAGAATGTTATGACAATGTTTGTTAAGATAAGCCAATTTTGTATTCAGTTTTGTTCTCAAGTTGATTCACTCGTATCGAAAATAAATGCAATTAACGTAGTGATTAAGAAAAAGAAAGCTTCTATTCAGAATGAGAGAGCATTATATGCTCGTATTATTGAAGAAAAGGGAGAAGTCCAGGAACAAATTAATAGCATAATTATCCCTGATTTTCCTCAAAGCTTAATGAGTATCAAACAAGAATATCCAAACCCAAAAGAAGCCACTATTCAGCTTCAAGCACTGCAAGAATTAATAGCTGATCTTCAGGAGAGAATAAAAAACAACAAAGTCGAAATTCATGAAAGCGAGATACCTGTTCTTGAAGAGCTAATCAGGAAAGAAAACTCTAACTACGAAGAAGTAATGCTCACCATTCAGGAACAGTATGATATTGAATCTCTTGATCTAGAAATTAATTCCCGCACCTCTAACATCGAGATTCTTCAGAAAACATATGAATCATTAAAAGAAGAGTCAGAAGAAAAAATTTCTACAATAGAAATTGAAAGAAAACAAGCATATAAAGAATTGAAATCCCAAATCGATGAAAATCAGCAAATCATAAGCCAGCTCAATGAAGAAGAGCAAGCTTTGATTAAAATGCTGGAAAAACAAGAACTAACAGAGAAACCCTTCAGGTCCAAAAGGTAAAGTACGATAAAAGTGGTTTGTCATGTGTGAATGAATAAAAGCGAAAAAGGTGTTGATTATATTCTATCCAAAACGCACAAAACTCCTATTAATGGGATATCTGATATCCCCAAATTACAGGAACAATTTATTCCCCTTGATCATTTATCAACATCAGTGACAAAGAGCGATTGTCTTGAGAAGCGTAAAGAGTCAAGGAACAAGAGGAAACATAAATGGAAATTTATGGGAACACGATCTTTGAGGAAAAATCAACAGGAAATTGATAAAAAAAGCATTACGTTTCAGAGCATTGAACCAATTTCGCAAATGTGGCAGGAATATGCGTCAAGGATTAATGAAACAGAGATTTCTGTAGCTAAAATGGATCTTCATGGAGCAAATATTAAGATTACTGCTTCACCAGATCCTTCAATTGTTGGTGTTAGTGGAAGAATCCTTAAAGAGGGCCATGGATCAATGATATTGGTCACTGAGAAAGATGAAATCAAACACATCAACAAGAACCATACTGTAATAACACTTCAAACTCCCAAATCATTTTATGAAGTCAATCTCTCTGCAATGATGGGGAGGCCATATCACAGAACGAGCAAAAAATGGAAAGCCAGGTATCCAATTCCCTTGCCTTTTTAGGACCCTCAGTATTTCTGATTTTATTGAAAACATTGTATCCATTTATTCATGTGTGAATTATCTAAAACCCTCAACAATATGTTGCCTGATTTCATTACTTCGCTAACTGGTTCATTTTTTTATTTGGTAATAAATATTATTGAAAAACTACTCTAAAAAGTCTTTTTATGATTCATTGATCTATACTTCTTCTTCTATGAAGTATTTTTCTTGGTTTTCTTTTTCCAAAGGGTTTAAACCATCAATTTTTTTTGCTCCATGATTCACAAGGTATTCGACAACACTGAGATGGCCCTCTCTTGCAGCCCAAAGAAGAGGAGTCTCTTCATATAGACTTTTTGCATCTATATTAGCTTTTTGATTCACTAGATATTCAACAACACTAAGATGACCTTTTTGAGCAGCAAAATGAAGAGGAGTCCAATTAAAAACAAAAACACAAAAATTTTAGTTTTGGCCTCTATATCAGCTTTTTGATTAACTAGGTATTCGACAATACTAATATGGTCATTTAACACAGCCAAATGAAGAGGAGTCATTTCATCTTGATTTTTTGAATTAAGGTCTGCGCTTTGATTAACTAGACATTTAACAATATTGAAATAACCAAATTTTGAAGCCCAATGAAGAGGAGTACTATTAAATACAAAAACTCAACATCATTAGTTTTAGAATTTATATCAGCTTGTTGATTAACTAGGTACTCTACAACACTAAGATGATCATCCACAACAGCTAAATGAAGAGGAGTGAAACCAAATCCAAAAAATGAACAAGACTGTTTTTTGAATTAATATCTACTTTTTGATGAACAAGATATTCAACAACACAAAGATGGCCATTTTCAGAAGCTAAATGAAGAGGAGTTACTTGAAATATAGAAAATCAACACCATTATCTTTTGCATTTATATCTGCCTTTTGATTAACTAGATACTCAACAACACTAAGATAGCCTTCTTTTGAAGCAATATGAAGAAGTAACTGACCAAAGGTGAAAACTCAACAAATCTATTATTTGCATTAATATCTGCTTTATGATTAATAAGATATTCGACAACACTGAGATGGCCCTCTCTTGCAGCCCAAAGAAGAGGAGTCTCTCCATATTGACTTTTTGAATCAATATCAGCTTTTTGATTAATTAGATATTCAACAACACTAAGATGACCTTTTTGAGCAGCTAAATGAAGAGGAGTTTCATTTAATTCAAGAATTCAACATTTGTAGTTTTAACATTAATATTAGCTTTTTGATTAATTAGATATTCAACAACACTAAGATGACCTTTTTGAGCAGCTAAATGAAGAGGAGTAGTATCAAATATAAAAACTCAACACTTGTAGATTTTGCATTTATATCTACTTTTTGGTTAACTAGATATTCAACAACACTAAGATGACCTTTTTGAGCAGCTAAATGAAGAGGAGTTACAAATAATTCAAATACTCAACATAACTAGTTTTTTCATTAATGTTAGCATTATGAATAACTAAATACTCAACAACACTAAGATGGCCATGTTTTACAGCTAAATGAAGAGGTGTCATATAAAATATTTAAATCTGAAACATGATCCAATGGCATTAATATTGGCATTTTTATTAACTAGATATTCAACAACACAAAGATGACCGTTTTCAGCAGCTAAATGAAGAGGTGTCCAATCATAATAGTAAATTTAATAGATGAATTCACTGAATTGATATCAATACCATTTTCAATCAAATACACAACACTTAATAGTTTCCCATTTGAAGCGGCACGGAATATATTCATTTTAAAATCTATTGGTTGAGATGCATTCAAAAGAATATTGAAAGAATCATATCTATGATTAATCAGAAAGTCAACTACACATAAATGACCATTGTTTGTGGCTAATTGAAGAGGAGAAAAACTAAATACTTAAGCAAATGATCTATTGTTATTGTATTAACTTCAGCTTTATGATAAAGCAAAAAACTAATAACATTAACATGCCCATTTGAAGCTGCAAAATGAAGAGGAGTCCAATGGACTAATGTAAACCATCATTTTTGTCTTTTGCATTTATATCTGCTTTTTGATACACTAGATACTCAACAACATTAAGATGGCCATTTGAAGCAGCATAGTGAAGAGGAGTTAAGCCAATATTTAAATTTCAGCATTATTTCCAATTGCATTGATTAATTCTTTTTGATTTAAAAGATATACCACAGTTTTAAGGTGTCCATTTTGCGAAGCAGAATGAAGAGGAGTATTGAAAGGTACAAAATCTCACCATTTTCATTTGTATCTATTTCAACTTTTATCTGAACAAAGTATTTAACAACATTTTGATGACCATTAGCAGCGGCACAGTGAAGAGGAGTTTGATTAAACAATTAAACACTACATTATTATCTTTTGCATAATAATCTGCTTTGTGACTCACAAGAAATTCTACAACATTAAGATGACCATGAGAAGCTGCATAATGAAGAGGAGTCGAATTATTATATTAAAATTGAAATTATAATCTCTCATATTAATACAATTATTTTTATTAACAAAAAATTTAACAACTTGAAGATGACCATCCTTGGCGGCAAAATGAAGATAGCTCTCTCCATTGATTTCTTTGGAATATTTTGCTTTTCTATCAACTAAATATTCAACAATTCTAAGATGGCCATACAAAAATGCAAAATAAAGGGGGGTAAAGTCATTTTCAAAACCTTAACATTACTACCAATTGAGTTCATATCAGCTTTCTGATCAACGAGGAATTTAACCACACTATAATGGTCATAAGAAGCTGCTAAATGAAGAGGCGTCCAATTATTAACTCAATATTGAACCAATGATCTCTGGCATTTATATCAGCTTTTTGGTTTACAAGATACTCAACAACTCGAAAATGACCATTAATTGCAGCCCAATGAAGAGGAGAAGAAAAATGATCAATAAATACAATACTTTCATCCTTTCCATTAATATCAGCTTTTTGATTTACTAAATATTCAACAATGCTTAAAAGACCATTTTTAGCTGCTAAATGAAGAGGAGTACACTTAAAATAGAAAATACAAATTCGAAATTAATAGAATTTACATCGGCCTTATGTTTTACTAAGTATTCGACAATACAAAGATGACCATTAACAGCAGCATAATGAAGAGGAGTATTATAATATCAACAAATTCAATACGATTATTTTTGGCGTTTATATAAGCTTCTTGATTCACTAAATATTCAACAATACAAAGATGACCATATCTAGCAGCATAATGAAGTGGTGTCCAATTAATTAAAGAGATATGAAATCTCTTGTTTTTGCATTTATATCAGATTTTTGATTAACCAAATATTGTATAACACCCAGAAAACCCATCTGAGAAGCCCAATGAATAAAACTCTTTCCTCTAATTTCTATGGAACAATCTGCTCCATGAACTATAAGATACTCAATAACACTATCATGACCATTATTTACAGCAAAATGAAGTGGAGTTACACCAAATAATAAAACTCACCTTTATTCACTTTTGTATTAATATCTACTTTCTGTTTAATTAGGTATTCAACAATATTCAGATGACCATTCCAAGAAGCATAATGAAGAGGAGTACCTGATATTTTCCCATATGCCAGAATACTGATATCAGCTTTTTGATTAACTAGATATTCAGCAATACATAGAAAGCCATTTTCAGCTGCGTAATGAAGAGGAGTTTGATCATTTGTTAAAGCTAAAAATAATAATCCTTTGCATTTATTTCAGCTTTATGATTAACTAAGAAATCCACTATACTTAGATGACCATTTTCAACAGCATGATGAAGAGGAGTAAATTCAATTTGAACAGTACAACACAATAATTTTTCGAATTAACATCAGCTCCATTTTCGATCATGAAAACTAACAATGGCAGATGAAAAAACTCAGATGCCATAAAAATATCATCATCGGTGAAAGACTGTTGTATTTGACACAAATGGAACAAATCTAAACAGCCACTACAAACAACCATCGATAAAACATGATCATTAATCTCAAAATCATTCATTAAAAGATGTTTGAAACACTTGACAGAGCCAAAAAATCCAGAAAAAGATAGAAGATCAAGATATTTTGGCTTATTACTCCATTCAAATGGACTCCATTTTATTTCTTGATCGAAAATTTCCATATCTTGCAAAACATCAATAACATCATACTTAAGACAATACTCAATGCTTAAAGGCAAAAACCCATATTCAATCAATTTATCAATATTTTCTGAATTTTCGAGGAGTGATTCACTAAAATAATCATACCTGCGCCAAATAGAACGACTACTATCAAAATATGGAATATATTCCCTAAAATAATAACTCAACATGAGAGCATCTCTGCCACCTAAGAAAGGTATGATTTCTTCAAAAACAAGAATACCTTTCTTAAACAATTGATATATCAATGCTGGACATTTAAACGATCTCCTTAATAATTCTCGACGAAATTCAGCTCTCTGGCAATACTGAATAGATAAACTCACTGCTTTTTCAAGTTGATGAGGACGAATCTTTGGTAACATAATTATCCGATCAACACAAAACTCCATATCATCGATAACAATTTCTTTCCCATCTCCATAAAGAAACTGCTCAAATCCAATCCTCTCTTCCATCAGAAAATAAATGTCAT
>Ga0209639_1000244_pt1 | contig 84461 bp, 48 predicted proteins | sample EPASupsiteHSE605_FD_187268 | JGI IMG/M metagenome (GOLD analysis project Ga0209639, IMG submission 187268) | Bioremediated contaminated groundwater from EPA Superfund site, New Mexico - Sample HSE6-05 (SPAdes) (version 2) | ecosystem: Environmental > Aquatic > Deep subsurface > Groundwater >... | reverse complement strand
AGTTAACTGTAATTTAATTAATCGAATTCTCTTCAATTATTTCTTAACTTCTTTGACCCCAAAACCCCAACCAATATGACCCCAAAAATTGAATAAATTGATAAATGGGGTCATTTTGACATCCCTAGAATGGTTATTTGATAACACATAAATACCAGTATAATCCCAAAAAAAACAAATAAATATGAGTTAATTAACAGATATTCAAGTTTTTTTCCTATTATTATCTTAGACGTTGATGGATAATAACAAGAAAGGAACATTGATTCAAAATTTTTGAATATTTTTGGTTGCGAATAATGAATTGAAAGTTATAATATACACGACAATTCTGTTCTGCTCATCCGTTTTATGGATGATTCTTGCGAGAGATTCTTCTGAATAGATTTAAACCAATTAAATTTTTAAAATTGATGAAAATTACTTGATTGTTCATATTCATCCTTCTTTTTGATCAATTTGAAAACAACAATTCCAACCACTATAATGATCAAGCCTCCTCCCATTAAAACCATGGTTAAAATATTCGGATTGCTTTGTTTCTTACTCCCAGGTTGATTTGTGATACTTGGTTTAATTGTTGAACTAGGCAATATGTCCAATGGAAATGGAACTTTTTCTGGTTGTGGGATAGTTCTTCGGTCATAATCATTCATTTCGCATAGATATTTTGGAGATGAACATAAAAAATATGAATATATAGGATTGTTCAATATTGAATGATATTTGCCTTCATAATCACACAAATATGTTCTTCCAAATAGATCTACATTATATTGTGTTTTGTTTTCGGCACACTCAACATTCGCAACTAAAACATTTGGATAATCTGGATCGTTTGATTGGCATTTAAAGCAAAATGTTTCATCTATTCTTCCTATAGAATGTTTAATTGGTATATAATCCTGATAAACAGATCCTTTATATGAAAGATTTAAAGGATTATAGAAACCCGTAGTCGAACAATAATCTTGCTCCTCAATTGTACTTCCAGGACAAGTGACTGGTTCATTCATACAAGCAGTAATAGATTGATAATCATAATCACAACCAACAACTGTTTTCAGGTCATCATCAGAACAATAAAAATCTGAAGGGAGAAACTTCAACATTGGTTCACGATGTAGGTCTTTTGGTTGTTTTTCTCCAAAAGACCGAAAATCGGCCCATTTGAGAGGCTTCGCAAGTGAAAAATCAACAGAATACCAACCCATATCCTCAATAATGCTTAGAACCATATCAGAAATAACAGAGGTTCCTGTTCCTTGACCACTCATAACTTCTCCAACTGAAATCCTTCCCTCTGGGTGGGACATTTCTGTGCCTGAACCCCCACCATCCTCAAGTTCAATACCCATTGGAATGCCTGGTGCGAATTCTGATGCATTCCATCTTTTCATTGCATATTTTTTGCTTTGTGGTGTGTGAAGAATATTGAATCTTTTTTTTGGATATCTGTTATCAATAAACTGTGTTAAAGGGAAACTACTTCCCCAATTATCCCCAGTTTCTCTATTGAGCCAATATGAAAACCATTTATTGTGCAAACCCATTGTATGAACTAATTCATGGAACAATGTTTGAAAGAGATCAGTTTCTTGTCGTTTTGTCCATTCAGTAATAAATGAAGCTGGACATATATTGATCAATCCTTGAACTGGTCGAAAATTAGTAGAATCATAGGTTAAAAATGTGGCATATGCAGCAGTACTACCTTCACATGGTCTCATTGTTACTGAAATAAAAAGATCTGCATTTGTAGAATCATATGGAGCCTTTATATCCCAATTAGCGCTATCTTTTATTCCATATTTATTGCCGAAATCATCAGTTTTAATTAGTTTTCTAATAAATATCCTGAGTTTTTCTAAAAGAAGAGTGTATTGATAATAACTATCACTAATATCTTCTTTTTTACATTCATAATCCTCCCCGGATGTGATAAATTTTACTATTTGTCCTTCATTTATACATCTTCTACTATCATTATTCATTAAATGAAACTCAATATCCATTGGTCTTCTCAATTTTTCCGAATAATTATACTTTTTCTTTTCATTAGTTGAAATTATCTTTGGAACAGGAGGATCAAATACATCGTTGCTCAAGTCAAACACTTTAATATCCATATCCTTATATCTCAGAAGGAGGAAAACAACAAACATAAATATGTTTAAGTGGAATTCAATTTTGAAATAAAAATGTTTAAGAAAAAAATACCTTTTTTCTCACAAATGTAATCGAAACAGAAATAAAATATAAAATTTGAATTATCGGAATAGGAGATTCGATTTCATTAATAAAAAATGATGATTAAAAGGGACAAATGTTGGGCTCAATAAAATGTATTCCTAACATGAAGAAGGGGGCTTAAAAATGCATAATTACAACTTTGTATACACCTTTTTTAAAGAGGAATTTCGATACATTTAATTTAATTCTCATCATCATTAGATTTTTTTAAATTCTCATAGTGACTCTCATGACCAAATGAAAAACATTATGGGGATAATGAAAAAAACCTTGAAATCTCTGACTGTGAAAGTAAAATTGGAAATATTAGAAGGATAAAATTGATTATGGTTCTAAGGAATTACATTTTTTGTTGATTTTGATATTTGAATCTAGAATAATGCTTAACTCATCATTAAAACTGTTTTTTATAAGCTTAAAACTTCATTTGGAAAATCAAAATGATCAAGAACTTGCCCTATCTCCAATAACAAAAAAACTGCGTCTCCCAATGATGACAAGTATTGGTTCCAAACATAAAATTACTCTCGGTAGTCCTTGATTAAAGAATCCCTCTCAATGTGAACAACACAAGATATTTATCTATTGTTTGCTCTAGAATTCAATTTTTGATGAATGGGAAGGGGAATTGTATTAATGAGCATTATTCACAAGAATCCATTTCATGTATTTTTGATCTAACCTGAGGGATAATGAGATCGTAATCATTGATAAACTTATTTATCAATTCTTCATGATATATGTTCAGCACATCAGGTTCATTTTTATGGAAGAAAAAAAATCTTTTTATAGTTATTGCATTGAACTCACAAAAGCAATTGAAGGAAGATCCGCGATAAATCCAATCATAAACGATTTCCTTAGGACTTTTTATATTGATGGACGAATTCAGGTGAGAAATATAGAGAATTCCATAATTTCATTAGAAGAATATGATCAGCATGAAAATGCCATTGAAATCGAGTCTAAAGATATTGTAGATGAAATCAATTTATCAAGGGATCTTCTTTTGAGAAGTCTTTCTCATAATTTTGTATCTCCACGCCAAAAAGCGGGTAATTATTACAAAAAGAGCAAAGTTCCAATGACTATTAACGAAATACAAAAAGAGAAACAGATCGAGAAAGATAAATACAAACAGTTTCGAATGAATCTTGTAAAAAAGCCAATTAGGAAAGAAGACCTTATAGAAAATGCTAAAGTGGCATCAAAATTCTATGAAGAAACTAAGAAGAGGCTTCCTACTGAAGAACCAGATCCAGAAATCATCAAGAAAGGAATGGAAGAGATTAAATTCGAGAGACGGAAAGAGATGGGCAAGCGAATTACATCATATAACAAGACAAACATATCACAACAGCAAAAACCACTCGTTTCTAAACCATCTGAGAAGCCTCCTCCCCCTAGAAACACAGTTATCATGGATTGGGATAAGAAAGTTGAATCAGAGATTAGGTCTTTTTTAACCCTAAAATCATTAGTTTCTCAAAATCTTGAAGAAGATGAACTGCCTTTTCAGTCCTCATTTGATACCTTGAATCAAATTATAGAAGAGAGACAAACTGAGAAGCCGGATAATGAGTATCATCTTAAATTCGCTCTACTACTCCAGCAGATCCAAGATATCGAGTGCCATATATCCCAACTTTACAAAGAGGTTATGACCTAAACCGAGTGACCAGATTTTGGATGAGCAAAACTCCGAATGCCTTTTCGCCTGGCATTTCCCCGTTAGTTGATTCTCGAGTTGATACACTTATAAAAGAAAACCAGTCACTCAAAAATTCGTTATATCTGGCCGATGCGTCAATTGACTCAGCCGATCAAGCAGCACAGGCAATTTTCCGCCAAACGCAATCATTAGCGAACTCAAAATCCGCTGTTGGTTCAATAATATCGGGTATTCCATACATTGGTGAGTTATCAAACAAGGTTAACGTGAAAAGGAAAAAAGATAGGCTGATATTGGGCTCTCTGATTGGTTTCCTCATGTTTGTTATTGTTTGGTATTTGTTTGGGTAGAATTTTTAAACGTGTGTTAATAAAAATGATTGTTAATGGACAGAAAGCCAATATGGTATTATCATCTCCAGTATTTAATTGGAATTTTTTCGAAGGGTTTGATCCTGAATCATTAAATTCACCATCAATTGATTTAATAATCGAGCATTTTCAATCTGCTTCATTTACTCAAAAGGATTATGTTTTTGTTCGAAATCCATTAGTATTTAAGCTATTAAAAGTTTTACAAATTGTTATTAAGTATTTATCTCACAAAATTGGTTCTTGTGATGATAATATAAGTACCATGAAGCAATGTCGTATAAAAGAAACCGAGAAATTTAATGAATTGAGAAAGGAAAACGAAAAGCTCCGTAATTCTATTAAAAAATACAAAGATCATCATAAATGTCCGACATGTGGGATTAGGTATGCAAATAAAGAGAGTTTGTATAACCATTTCCGTGATTCACACCCAGACTTATTGAAACAATGGGAAATTATTTGTAACAAGACTGAAGATCAAAGTATTATTGAGAATTTCCGACTAAAAAAGGAAGTATTGGAATTAAGGGAGGAAATCATAAGAGACAAAGATGAGATTTTGGAACTTAAAACAGAAATTTCTCGACTTGATCATCCTTTTAAGATATCCAATCGAAACAATATCCAGAAATCAATATCAAGCTGCAAAATATTTGACAAAGAGCCCATATATATACCAAAAGTTAAGATTCCTGAAAGTATTCGTTCAAAAGTAAGCGAATATAATCAAATCAAGGTTTCCAAAGCTATTCAGGATGAAGATATTCTAGTGATATCTAAACAAATAAAAAAGGTTCTTAAGAATTCGAAAAAACAGAAGAGTTATATTGACCCCATTAGAGTTCAAATACAAGAACAAATTGAAAAAGCACATGAATTACCCATACAAATACTGAAAAAGCCACCATTTGATGTTTCAAATAATCAAACACAAACATCAAATATTCAGATTGATAATCCAAAATCATTAAGCAAAAATGAAAGCAAAACATCTTCCATTCATTCAAAACAAGATAGCAAATCAAAAACGGATATCAAAATACAAAGTGAGAATAGTATAAATAATAAATCTAGATCCAACAAATCATCGATTGGTACACCAACAAAGCCTGAAATATCGGTTTTAGAAGAAAAACAACCAAAGAGCGCTGATAGTATTAATAATATTAGCAATGATAAATCTAATAAAGTAACCAGTGAACACAAATCGAAGTCCTCACATATCGAACAAAATGAGCAAAAGCAACCATCAAAAGGACATGATGCTTTAGGATCTATGTTTTTCGAGTCGGATTCACATAAATCCAACAATAAATCTGCAAGATCAAATAAGAATAGCATCATTGAGAAGCCAAATTCAGATATTGATTTAGACTTTTTATCAAGTAGTTCCAGTTATAAAAAACCAGTTATAACAAGCTCACCTCCAGAAGATTCGATTTTTGATGAGATCAAATCATATTCCCATAATGATGATGCAAATATCAAACCATCCATAATTAAAGATGATGGACCCGTCAGCCCAACAGAAGTTACAAGTGACCTTCAATTTATTGAAGATCCTAAGTCAGTGAAAAAAGAAAAAAGCCAGATCAAATCTGAATCAGAATCAAGTCTATTTAATATTGATAGCGAGAAACATATTAATGTTCAACAAGAAAATAAGATTTTTATATCTGATCATTCATCTGGGGATCCTATTAAAATCAATTCTCCTGAAAAACCCAAAGCGGCTACAACTATTATTCCTCCGAAAGTTGGAATCGATAATGATATCCTTTCAGCATTGAAGTCAAATGGGCCAAAAAAGAGGACACGATCAGGAAAATGATTATTTCGTTTTCTTATATTGAACAATAGGTTCTTTCGGTAGTTTTCTAATCCTATCCCATTGCGTTCTCCCGCTGGATATCAAAAAGTCTTGAGAAATGTCTTCAAGATTTATCAATTCTCTTTCTAAATCGTTTCCATTATCATTTTCGGATCCCATATAAGACTCAACATCATTATTCCTTGGTCTATATAAATATGCAATAATCCCTAGAATAGACATATTAAAAATGTGATCAAACAAATCTGTTAGCCAAAATGGAGAATTCGCTGCTAGGAAAATTATACTTATGAAAATATAAAATGATGTCACCCCAATTACCTGAAACAACATTTTGTTGTATATTTGATATTTTTCATAAATAGGAGTGGTAACAGGATCAATATTTTCTTGAGCAATAAGATACAAATGAGCCCTGACATGGGTTTGAGCTTCATCAAGTGACTCAAATACAACTTTGAATAGCCATATAATCAATATGAACTGAATAAATCCAACTAAACTGTTCCAATTTCCATCTCCAGACCATTTAACAAATAGATTCAAAGAATATATAAAAAATGGAATAGCTATTGCTTTAAGAACCTGCCACAAAGTCAGAGATACATTGATAATTGACCATCCACTTGATGCCAGAACAATTGTGGTAATGAAAAAGACTCTATAATTCAGATCAATGATGTCAAATAGCCTTAACCACCCAGCTGCATCACCGCTTTTTGATTCACTACTTAAAACTATAAATGAAATCCCAGTTGTTAGAATGTATGAAACTAAACATAACATTATTACCAACCTCACTCTTAAGATCTGGGTTTTGTTTCGAATAAATATTATTATATAAATAGACGTTAATACCAAGCTAATTCCGCAAACTAAAGGCCGGATAACAAGACATGGTTCTTGACGATAATCAAGATACGAATTTGGGTTTTTGAAAACCGCATACAAACGGTAAGAATAGTTAGTGTATCCACAATGAACAATATGAGGAATATAAACACCATCATTGTCGAATTTGGCAACATAATTATCTTTTGTTGAGTTCAAAGTTACTTCTATCTTAAATTTATTTCCAAATGATCCACAAAATGGCTCGGGATTTAGCGTGAAATCTTCATTTTTGAGAAGAAAAAACTCAATTCTTCTGTTCTGACCAATTTGATCACTCTCAAAGCTCAGATTGATCGTCGCTCCCGCTCTAAAACCATAATCTGTTAACCGAAGAGCTGTTTTACTAGAAACATCACGAATGATCCTAAGTTGAAACAAGCAATACAACATTTAAATATATGTCAGAACCCGAGAATTCATTCAATAAATTTTGTATGTGTGGCGAGTTCAAAATCAAACGGATTCTCGGAGCCACTCATCATCCACATTGATAGTGTCTTCTGGAGGGAGAAGTTCCGTTGTATTCTCAGTTGTTGTTATTGTGAGATCATGGAGGGAAGGTGTTTCAGATGAAGATGATGTCTGGCTGTTCTCATCATTTTTTTTCAGAGAAACAAAAACAGCTCCTAAAATAAATAATACAACGCATCCTACAACAGAAGCAGAAATTACCATACTTGCACTTAAAGAATTCTCTGTTTCTGAAATGGAAAAAAATACCAAATAATATGTGTTGACGGGAATTTGTGTGATGAAGCTCGAAATAGAAAATAGAACAATCTTTGTTTCGATTTCAATCTTTGTTTCCGAATAGAATTCTACCATACTATCATTAACAATTGAGAGATAAGAAATCATTGTGTTTGAATTGGTTTTTGTTAAAGTTGAAATAGATATTGTTTCCAGAATAATTGTGTCAACCATGGTTATTGACTGATACATAGACATTGTGAGGTCACTTTTTAGAGGGGTATTCACTAAGGTTTGAATCATAGTATTTCTTAATGACGGACCTAGAGTCTCTGAGATCGTTTCTTCAAGAGTTTGTTCTAATGTATAACTGATTGTTGGATCAACTGTCTCTGAGATCGTTTCTTCAAGTGTTTGTTCTAATGTATAACTGATTGTTGGATCAACTGTCTCTGAGATAGTTTCTTCAAGAGTTTGTTCTAATGTATAACTGATTGTTGGATCAACTGTCTCTGAGATCGTTTCTTCAAGTGTTTGTTCTAATGTATAACTGATTGTTGGATCAACTGTCTCTGAGATTGTTTCTTCAAGTGTTTTTTCTAATGTATAACTAATTGTTGGATCAACTGTCTCTGAGATCGTTTCTTCAAGTGTTTGTTCTAATGTATAACTGATTGTTGGATCAACTGTCTCTGAGATCGTTTCTTCAAGTGTTTGTTCTAATGTATAACTGATTGTTGGATCAACTGTCTCTGAGATAGTTTCTTCAAGAGTTTGTTCTAATGTATAACTGATTGTTGGATCAACTGTCTCTGATATAGTTCTTTCATGAGTTTTCCCAATTGTATTGATGTTTGTGGGGACTATAGTCTCTGAGATTGTTCTAATAGGGGTTGCCTGATTTGTTTCAATTAAACAGTTTCTTGTTTCATATGTCTGGAATTGATTTAAAGATCCACCATTGGACGATCCCCAAAATAAAATCTTTTCGTTATTAATACAAAAAGTCGATCCAGATGATTCTACAGTGATCTCACCACTATTTTTAATAAAGAATGTAGCAAAATTTAAAATACAATATATATTTCTAAACAATGAATACCCATTGTGGACCACCACTGCATCAGTATCTTTATTAGTTTGTTTGTTTCCAACAAAATTTGTATATTCTACTATGTTATCTGAAAAACCATATACTTCCAAAACAGTGCTAATCGATGATATTCCTTTTTGAAATGTAGCCATCTTTATGTGAAGCTTATTTTGGTCAAATGTTTTTATTCCAGACACCCTTTCAGCATTATTTTTAGACATATTAATATTTTCCACCATGTTCTGTCCTAGGTTTAAACAAATAGATCCGACACCATTGTGATAAATCGAGCTTTGAGCGACTGAAACCATGTATAAATTATTGCTAATTGTTGCTAAAACATAAATAAAAGCAAAATGACCCTTTCCATTCGGTACATAGCATGTATTTGCGCATATTCTATTTAGTTCAATCCTTGATCCTGTATTACCAGCTGCAAAAAAAATCGCACCTCCGTACAAGTCATCTATGACCACTCTACAATACATAAATGTAGATTCTCGAACAGTTAAAGTGCAAAGCTCATTGTCAACGGAAATCGCAGCTCCATTTGCATCACATGTCAAACCAAAGAACTGGCTTTTTTCAACACAAACATAACCAGAAGGAGTAACGCGTCCTAACACGTCAATGCATTGCTGTTGCATAGAATATGAAGCCCAGATAAACGCGAAGAAGATCATGTAAAACCTATTGAATTCTACACCAAAAACATGAGTTTTTGTGAGAAAATGAATTTACATCAACGTCTCTCAAAATCCAGTTTATAAAAAGAATAATCAAGATATTTATTATATCTTGGCGCAAACCTCAGTGCAGCTCTGGTATTCTGTCTTCTTCTTGCAATGGCCCCATGCATCAGTTGTACTGCAATAATCGCACATTATACAGTTCCTCTTTACTCCGTACCCAGCAGGACATGGGGGAACGAAATGACCAGCACTTGGATTGCAGATCCCATTAGACTCGATCTCATGGCGAATCTTCTTGTAAAAACGTGGTCGCTTCAGGCTGGTTACAACATAAGCTAACAAAAATAGCATTTGTGATAATGTCAGAATGACAAAGATAAAGTCAGATTTTCCTGATTACATTAATAACGATTATTGTGTCCTTGTAAAGTAAGACCGAAAAGTGACAAATATGGTCTAGGTTTCTTAGCTTTACAATTCTTTATTTTTTGGTCATGGCTGAACAAGAGATTCGACTTGCAGTAATTGAAAAGGAGAGATGTAAGCCAAAGAAATGCCATAAAGAATGTAAGACATGTTGCCCAATTAATAGATCGGGTAAAGATTGTGTTCGTGTTACACCTGTTATTGCGCAAATTGCTGAATCTCTTTGCATTGGTTGCGGTATGTGCGTTAAGAAATGCCCTTACAAGGCTATTCAAATTATCAATTTGCCACGTGCTCTTGATTCTGAAACAACTCATAGATATTCTCGAAATGGTTTTAAGCTTCACAGGCTTCCAAATCCAAGACCAAGACAAGTTTTAGGTCTTGTTGGACAAAATGGTATTGGTAAATCAACTGCCCTCCAAATTCTAGCAAACAAACTTCGACCAAATCTTGGTAATTTGGATGAAAGTAAGCAAGCTGACTGGGCAGCGATTATTTCACACTTTAGAGGAAGTGAACTCCAGACATATCTCACTCAAATGGTTAACAATAACATGAAAATCATCATGAAACCACAATGGGTTGACAATCTTGCTAAAATGTCTAGAGATCCTATTGGAAAGCTTTTATTGAAGAAAGTTGTCTCAACCCAACCTCCCGAAGATTACCATTATGATCCCAGTGGCAAATTATTTGATTCAAATAACCAATTTGTTGATTTTAGAGGGTTGTACATTCCTCCTATTCTCGAAGAACTCGAAGGAGACAAAGTTCAAACCCATTCAGATGCTCCAGAAGGCTTCTCGTGGCAAATCAATGTTCAAGGTGAGATATGTTTGCTTGATGACAATGATGAGCCTGTTGATTATAAGGGTAAACATATACCACCACACTACATTTATCACCTTAAGCGCGTTTTGTCCGAACTTGAATTATTCCACCTTGGAGCCAGAACACTACAAGAAATTTCTGGTGGAGAACTCCAAAGATTTGCCATCGCTCTTGTTTGTTTGACACCTGCTTCTGCTTACCATTTCGATGAACCAACATCATACTTAGATATTGGTCAAAGAATGAGAGCTGCCCGTATTATTCAAAATTCATTTATCACCGGTGATTACGTAATTGCTATTGAGCACGACCTTGCTATATTGGACTATATGTCACATTATATTTCTGTTCTTTATGGACAACCAGGTGCTTTTGGTGTTATTTCAGCACCATTCTCTGTTCGTGAAGGTATCAATATTTTCCTTCAAGGTTATCTGCCTACAGAGAATATGAGATTCAGAGATGAACAGTTGATTTTCCATATTTCCGATGACACAGATCCTATTCTCGAAGGAGAACATCGCAATTATAAGTACCCAGATATGTCTGTTACACTTGGTGAGGGAGAAAAAACATTTAAACTTAATGTTCAAGGAGGATCTTTCCGTAATGGTGAAATTATTGTTTTGCTTGGACAAAATGGTGTTGGTAAAACAACCCTTATTCGTCTTCTTGCTCGTGTTCAGGAACCAGATAACGTCAAGTTTTCTCTTCCAGAACTTAGTATCTCATACAAACCACAGAAGATTACTCCTCACTTTGAAGGTACAGTTATTCAGCTTCTTGAGGCCAAAATCGGTAACTCCCTTACACAGAACCTCTTCAAGGAATTGGTTTTGGGACCACTTAACCTTGAATATATATACGAAAGAAAAGTCAAAAAGTTATCCGGTGGTGAACTTCAACGTGTTGCTATTGCTCTGGCTCTTGGTAAGAATGCTGACATGTATCTTATTGATGAACCATCAGCTTTCTTAGATGCTGAACAACGTGTTATTGTTTCAAAGATCATTAAGAGATATATCATGAATACTAACAAAACAGCTTTCATTGTTGAACACGATTTCATCATGGCTACATATCTTGCATCTCGTGTTATTGTTTTCGATGGTAAACCAGGTATTGAAACAGTTGCCAAGAAACCTGAGAACCTTGTACAAGGTATGAACAGCTTCCTCAAGCAAATGAGTGTTACACTTAGGCAAGATAAGACTACTAAGAGACCAAGAGTTAACAAGTATATGTCTGTCAAAGATAAAGACCAAAAGATACAAGGTAAGTATTTCGTTTTAGAGTAAACATTTTTCAACAATTTTAAACGTATGGATGAGGTAATGACTAATGCCATTCATGATATTAGGTCTTCTATTCAACAACCTGATTTGTTAATGCATTATCTTCATATTTTTTTCCAGAAGGGAATATCTTTTGAGAACAATAGTTCAACAATGAAATTAATGAAAGAATTATTCTCCATTTTCAATGCTTATCCCATTCAAAATCTAGAAAACTATGGAATAACAAACATAGTTTCTTATTTAATTGAGGAACTTTTGATATTGTATATTAAAACTCCTGGAATTGCTGTTTACACCTTTTCATGTTGCCATTTTGATTCCCTCTTGTCTTCATTTTTTTTTGAAAACATGAAGAACTCAATGCTTGATGATAAATCAAGACATTTATTGTTTCCGGCATTGAAACTGATATGTTATGTACTAATGTCAGAATCCCAAATTACTATATCAGAGGAGACAAAAACTTTGATTATTCGTGTCTTTTCTTCATATGTGAACCACAACCAGTATTCTGCATGGGCATTTACTCTTTTTTCATTTTCATGTGACCTATTTGATGGCTTTGCAAAGAGTTTTGTTTTGTTTCCATCCTATTCTGTGCTTAAAAGTACAATTTTCTCGGCCCTGAATTCACAAGATCCAATTATTTCCATCACTGCTTACTCAGTAGTATCAAAGCTTTTCGAAAAGTGTTCTTCAAAGGAAATTTCTAGAGAAATAATTGAAATTATCAAAGAAAATTCTTCATTTTTCCCATTGGTTCAGATTTATCGATCAATTCTGCATACAAATTCAAGAACTTTTTCTTCTAATAGCGAATTAATAAATGAAATGATTAGTGCCATATCTTCATTTCCTCCAGAATTGCATTATTTCATCATTAGTTTTATTCAAGAGTTATTTTTCGAGCAGAAGCCAAAGATTACATCTACTATTGTATCTCCCCTTATTGATTTTCTTTATCAAATAGATGATGGATTTATTAGGAACAAATTGACAAATCTGATTCTTGATATTGATGATCAAAATAATGGCATTATTAGTTGTGATTATTTGTTGGACTTGTGTGATGAAGTATTCTTGTTTAAATGTGATTATAACCGAAATGAGTGTATAATTCAAATCATGAGAAGATGCATTACGAGAAATAACCTTGATGAGAGGTTTAAGAGTTATCTATGTGATAAAGAAGAAGAAATATTTAAGCTTTTAAATCAATGTACTCAATACAATGAGTCATATATGAGTGTTTTGCTTGTTTGTTTTATTGATCAATGTTCGTATCATTTACCAAAATGGGTTTCAAAACTGAGGGAGTTCTTTATTGATTCACAGTTTCCTGCTTTATTAGCTTTTGTTCTCACAAAATCAACAACTAAGAGAGCAATTAATGATTCTTTATATATTATTTCGCAACTATTTTGCAAGTATTCTGATTCCCAAACAAATGATCTCTTTCATTCTATAGTTTGTGGTGGTTTTTACATTAATAATGTTAATAATCTCAAGCATTATGATGAAGAAATTCAAGATCTAACGAATCAACGAAATACAATAGAGAATGAGAATTATTCTCTTCAACAGAAGTTTAATCAATTAGAATCTGAACAAATTGACTTAATGAATGAAAAGGAAAACATTAAAAGGCAATATATTACTATTAATGAGAATATTCAGAAAGAGAAGATGAACAAAGAAAAAATTCAAACTCTTAAAGGTATGTTAAAAAAGGCCAATATTGAATATTTAACTATTCAACAATTATTGGCTTCTAAAACAGAAGAGAATAGCAGACTAGCAAAAAAGGTAAAAGAATTAAAGGAAAAAAATAAAGAATTAAGGAAAGAAGACAAAGAAATTGAGCAAATCAAAGATATTTCTGCAAAAAATTGCAGAGAAATCACTGAAAAAGAAGTTAAGTTTATTGAAATTAATCAAAGGTTAGAAAAAAAGAATCAAAAAATCAAGTCCATTAAGAGAGAATATTCAGAACAATCAGAGTTATTATTTTCTGCTCAGCAACAAATCAATGATACCCAAAGAGATCATCAGCATGTTTCCAGTTTATTGAATGAATGCAAAGCTAAATTAAAAACTATTAGAAAAGAACTAAAAGACAGCAAATCTAAGTTGTTAAAGGAGCAACTATTATCTAAAGAACTTCAATTATCAAAAGAGGCTCTAAATGAAGAATTAGAACGAGCCAAACTCGAACTTGTTCGATCAACACTTGTCTCCAAAGATTCTAGTTCTGTGATAGATAGTCTCAAAATTCAAATCTCTCAACTGAACGAAGAAATTTCAAAATGGAAATCCATAGCCAGGTTTAACAAGAGGGTCGGAGAGACCAAATCTTCGACTCTCCGGTCCTTTTTGGAAAATAAATGTTAGATATCCGATAATTTTTTCTTTGTGTTTTCGAATATCTTTGCTAAATGACAAGCTTGTTTTCCACTCGTTTTAATTTTTATTCTAGAAAATTATGCGAAATTTGCGAAGATATGTTTCGTGTTACTTGTGTCCCAGAGGACAATTGTGATTCCAAAGAGATTATTTGTTTTTTTGACAGACTTTCTGAGTATTTCAAGAATCCCCAAGAGTTAAATTTCCATATAAAGAAATTGGCTTTTTATATAACAGTTCCAGATAGTGATATTATCAAAGAATTGGAGTTGTTACTGCCTACGTCGACAATTTTTTCTGAAATCCAAAAAGGCTATTCAAAAGTTTTGTTTATAAGTATGATTAGAGGTGTTGATTGGACAAATCAGTATTATAAAGTCAGTTTGTCTGTTTTTCTTGATTATCTGATGGCATACATTGTTTTTGTTTTTGTTTCATCTAACAAAATGAATAGTATATCAGCAGAGAATTTGTTCCGATCAATATATGACAGATCTATAGTTCAAAAAATGGTTCCAATAGAATCCACATTTCGATCAATATCTGGATATATATGGTCTAAAGTCATCAAAATAATCTCTGATTTGAAGCCAGCTTTTATAACCACGCATTCTATTGATATGCTTAAAAGGCTTTACAAATCTCGGAATACACTCTCAAACTCTGTACTTACTTTAGAATTAGTGCTCCTCAGCGATATCACTTATTCTCTCTCTTTTGAAGAAAAGATAATTCTAAAGTATCTCAATGGTACGTTTAAAGACAAATTATTGCATGATTTAATTGGTATATGGGATTGGATTATTGAAAATCATTTAAATGGTCCCTTACATTATGCTTCACTCGCATTTTTATCAAACCTCTATAAGTTTTTGCTCTTGAGCTTTTCAGATGAGAATTATCCAGATTTAATATCTGTTGCATATAAAAAACTTGAGTTCATTATTAAAAATTCCAATAATTGTATGGCTGCTTGTGAGTTTAGGGCATTATTAATATCTTATTGTCAATCAAAGTTCTGTCCCCTTAGTTATTGTTCCTATTTTAATCAGTTTTTACAAAAAGCCATCGGCCCAAAAGAGAGCACAAAAAGGGCATTGAATGAGATTAATATCATAATGAATAATCCATTTGGTTATTCACAAAGCTTCACCGAAATGGTAATAAATGAGATTATTAGGAAATCGGATATTATTGATTCTCATCTTGATGAACTCTGTACATTTTTTTCTTATGTATATAGATATTCTCAAAAATTGTACTTTTCATCGATAAAAGAGATTCCAATGAATCATATGCCATCCGCTGCTATTCTTTATCATGGAATTCAGCTCTTTTTGTCCCCAGCATCTATTGATTCAGATCAATTGTTAAATCTTAAATCTATATATAGTAGCATTGCCATTTTTAATTTATATGTTAAATATGAGGAAAACCATTTAACTCCAACTTGTTATTATGGTGATAATTTTATGTCAATTCATAAGAATATTGACGATTTTGTTTTGTCCTACAAAATATATGCATTCAACACATTTCCTAAAGTTTATAATCAACAAAAGGAGTACTTAGCTGCTTCAATGATACGAAAAATTATTCAAAATGATAAGAATATCAATAATGTTTTTGTAATGTCATCAATTGAAAACGAAATTTCTTTTGCTTCATCAATATCCAATGAACGTTCACCATGTCAGTTATCGTTGCTTATTCTTCCATTTTTATCTATTCCAGAAGATGTGATAGATCTTTTGATATCCTTAATTTTTTTCCCAAATGAGTCGGTTTCTTTTGTTGCTTTTAAATCTTTAGAGTTGATATTATTTCACCAGTCCGACATTTTTTCTAATTGCATTGATAGAGTTGCTTATAATATTCTTAAATTATCAACAAAACGAAAAGAGAGCCTTTTTATTGGTTGCCATTTATTGACTTCAATGGTTGAAATTATGAGATATCGAAATATTTCTTTGACATCTTCATTTGCGGATATTGTATCAGTTTTAGCAATTTGCTCTTTGTGTAGCATCTATACCTCAATTAGAAAAGTTGGTATTTATTTAATTTCAATATTTCATGAATCATATCCTCATATTAACTCAATATGGAATTTTATTAATGAAAATAATTATCTCATTGTACATAAATGCCTTTCCATTGCTTTATCATACTGTGGGATTGATTCTAATAGGTATGAGTTTTACAAAAATGCTACATTTATTGATATCGCAAAAAGCGATTTTATTTTCCTTTACATATTTCTAATGGGGTCTTTTTCTAGTATTTATTCTAAATCATCTTTTTCAATAGAGAACGTTTCTATTAAAGACCAAATAAAATACATATTAGACAGAAAAAAGAATGATAACGATAATACATATGATAGGTGTCTTCTTGAAATGTTTTTTGTTGATACCGAAACTGCATCTGAAGGGTATGACATCATGAACACAATGAAAGGTTTTCAAAGTATCTGTGTTAATATTCAATACCACATGGTTTTATCTCGTTCCTTATTAGTTAATCTTAATCCAAATTTGTTTATTCAATATTTACAAGTCTTTACTCTAGACCCGTTGTTCTACTCCGAAACAATATTTTCTTTGAAAGCAAAATTACAAATGACTGAGTATGAAATGGGGGTTGAGCATTTTCAAGTGATTTTGGATGTTTTCCCTGTATATCTTGAGTTTTTCCGTGCTTATGGACTGAAAAATAAAAATAGTATCTTGACCCCAACTATTTCTATTGAAAAGAGCGAATTAGATATCTTATTAATTTTTTTGGAGTATTCTGCAAACATCTTTGAATTGATATATAATAAGTATTGCTTTATGTACACTACCCCTTTTTTCATTAACACATCATATCAATCAACTTTCAGATTGGATGAGTTATCATGGATATCCTTTTGCATCAATTTGATTGGATCAAAGATGTTCAAGAAACAAGCGGAGGGTTTGCTATACAATGTTTTATCCATTATTTCTCTACCCAAAGATTATTCAAAACAGATCATTCAAATCGTTCTTTCCGATCATGAATGCTCAGATTCTTTATTATCCATTGTTTTGATTCGTTGCGAGTTTTCATTACTCAAAGAGTATTTAGTACTATCAAGGCAGTATCCTGTTTATTTTGTAGCCTTTTGCCATGCTTTCGATAAGATAGAATTTGAAGAGTATTTGAACAATGTTCAAAAGCAATCAGTAATTCATTCTTATTTATCAGAAGAAGAGATTAACTGTTGTCGAGAGATCATTGGCAATATGGGCCAAATATTTGCGTTATCATTGTATTTTATGGCTTGTTTCGACAAACTTTATTCCAAAGTAGCTATTTCTGTTATTAGATCAGTTTCTCTTGGTTATTCAATATTCAATCAATATTCTGAAGCTTATCGATCTTTAGTATCTTTCTTTTCCTGCTTTAATAATGGTGGATCTAATAATATCTATAATAATTCCATCAAATTAACTGTTTCGTTATCAAAACTGTTGAGTGAATGTATGTCTGATTGTGGAGAATCTTTTTATATTTATTTTATTGATTTTGTATTTGAAAAACCCGAACTTTGCTCAATTCTAATTCCATGGATTACAAAAATATCTTTCTCTGGTTTTAAATGCTTTATTAACACCAAAGAAGAGTTTCATTGTTTATCGGGATATAAATTATTAGCAAATTTACTTTCCAGAAGTCAGGACTCTGTCATTCTGCCAGTTTTAGATGCTGTTATAGCCAATTCCTTAGATCCAAAAGAAACTTTTCATTATTTGAATCAAATTATAATATTTGATTATATTGTTAAGGGCAACAATGACAAAAATAATATTATTAGATTTTTATTCACCAAAGATCCTGTTACTACTCTTGATTATATCTGCCATCTATTCTCATTCCAGTATTGGTTTTATTGTAATGTTTTATATGGTCCTTTTTCCATATATATTGATTATGATCTATATGCAAATGATGGCGAAACAGAGAAACAAGAGATTCCAATAACATATGATGAACAGATTCCAAAAGTTCTTTCAGTTTTTGGAATGAACAAAGATGAAATTGGTAGTTTGTTTTACAAATATGAGATTGATATATACATATACTTTTATATTGTATATCCTATGTTTTCGAAACAGATTGATGAAGTATTGTATCAGTTTATCGGAAATCAAGAATCTTATGAGCAGTATATGTTTGAATTAATTATTGAAAAACAGAATGAATCAGGTTTTTATCAGACTTGTTTGTGGGGTATTTGTTGTGGCAATTTAACCATTGCAAGTAGATCTATCAACATTTTATTGAATATGACAACATTAAGCACAAAAGAAAGTTTAATTAATGCTTTGATCAACTCAATTTTTGTTATTGAGACTGGTCTCTTCCAGAAATCAAATGGATTAGCATTATTTAACAAGAAACAGTGGTATTATCATATGACTGATGTTGATAGAAAGGTAAATTGGAAATCTTGTTGTTATTATTTAGAAAAGTGTTTTCAACTATTATATAAGATTACAATGTCTGATTCATCATGTAATTATGATCTTTTTTGGCTTTCTTTATCGTTTTTCTCATTATCATCTCAAGAGCAATCCAGTATTCAAAAAGAGTCTATATTGATAGCAATTAATCAACTTGGTAAACCTGATTCAAACAAATTATTAAAGATTCCCAAGAATACTTATAAAGGGATTTTTGTTGCCATGAAGTATTATCATCACACTGATTCGGTTTTCATGGTTATTGATCTTATCAGAGTTTTATATGAAAAACAGCTTTTTTCTCTGTTTTATTATAAAGAAATAGAATCCAAAATAATCATTGAATTAATACTCTTTGTGATTGATGGGCATGATTCAATCGATTCCTTGAACACTGATGAATTATCTACCATTGAATTATCATTAGTGATTGCATTTTTTGGGAGTATTGTTATGTATCTTGATACAACATCAGCTTCTCGTGTATTTGATTTCTGCAAAAGAATGGTAATGCTATATGCAATTGAACAGCAAAGTCTCAAATCTATTATATCATCGGCATTACAAATGACTCACTCCCATATTGCAACATTTTTCTTGAGAGATATTATCAGCTTTTCAAATATTGAGGATATCGAAAATACCAATCATTCTGGAATGCCAAAATTCCCACAAATTATTTACCCCAATTCGTTTTCTCTTGATTTTATTGTAGCCAAGAATGGAGATCCGTTTTCATTAATTGAATCGCTTCCTCCAATATTTCCACATGATACTGGTCTGCTTCTATGCCCAATGATCACCAAAGTATTTTCAGCTATATCAAATATTAAGCCTCAACCATTTTCTCAGTGGAATGTTGACATTTTCAAACAATCAAATGCAACTATTGTACCTAAAATACTGACTCTACCTTCTCTAGAAAATATTGGTAAGTTTTTTTGTCAATTGGGCGAAAAAAATAAAAATATTCCAATTGTGACATCTCCACCAATCGAACCTGTAGATCACATAAATTGTCCTCAATTTGATCCAACAATTTTTAACCCTTCAATTGAAATGATTACTGACATTCTTGACAACATTTGACAGCCAAATCATCGTATTCTGAAAAATGGAAGGTGAATTCAAGGTAGTGACTGTAGGTGAGAGTGGTGTTGGGAAAACTACTCTTATAACACGATTTTATAATGACATTTTTTTATCTGATCCTAATTCTACAATTGGATCAGCTTTAATAAAGTGCGATGTGGCTGTCGGAGATGAATGCGTTACTCTTTCCGTTTGGGACACAGCGGGGCAAGAAAAATTTCATAGTTTATTGCCTTTATATTTAAGAAATGCATATGCGGTAATATTAGTTTATGATGCAGGAATCACAAATATGGATAACCAAGTTTTTCAACTGTACGATTCAATAAAAAATGATTTGAGTCCAGGAACTAATATATATGTATGTGGAAATAAAGTCGATTTAGTTGATCCGGGGTATTCCAACCAATCTATTGAGGAATGGTGCATAACGAATGGGCACAAATTTTTCACAACATCAGCGAAAACTGGTTTGAATGTTAACAGGCTTTTTTATCAGATCGCTTCAGACTGCATTAATAAAGGTGTTAATCAAACTGAAACGAAAAATACAGATATTGTTACTGATATTATTGGAGCAAAGCCACACAAAGGAGCATGCTGTTAATTAATAAAGATTGTTTTTCCATAATGTATGAAGAAGTCTGTTCTGTTTGTTTAAAGAATAAAGCTCAATATAAGTGTCCTGCTTGCGGATGCATGACTTGCTCAGTTAAATGCGTTAAAGAACATAAGAAAAGGGACAAATGCAATGGCCAGAAACCAACATTAGATTATTTAAGTGTAAATCAAATGAATGAATTTACTTTAATCAAAGACTGTGAGTTATTGGATAAAGCAACGAGGGCAAGTATTAATGCTTCAGAAAAGATTCCACCCAAGGTTCAATTAAAGAAATATCAAAAAAGGTTTATCTCTGCGTGCAAAGATAGAGGTATAACATTTCATTATATGCCTTTAGAGTCTACAAGAAGCCATAATAATAGGACAAAGTTAGAAAAGAACGGAGATTCAATTCATTGGACAATTAATTGGAGATTTTTTTCTTGTAACAAAGAGATGATTTTTGAAACATACACACATTATATTGATGAGAATATCCCTCTCTTCGAAATACTCAAAGCAGTCATCGATACGGCCCAAAACACTAGTATTAGCACAAAGAATCCCTTAGATGTTTCATTGTTGCTCGTTGCTGAAGGATTTCCATCTTCAACAAGGTTTTCAGTCGACACACAACAACCTTTATCATATAATTTGGCGATGAAAACTATAATTGAGTTCCCCATTATTGATGTCGTTGACCTTGCATCAACACCTGAATGGAACATTGTTGAGCCATTTGCATCCATTCCCCAAGAGTTTACGGAAGAACCTGTTCAAGAGGCTAATAGCAAAGAAGATCTCCTTCCTAACTACGAAGACATCAAGAAAGCCCTTAAAATGGACATTATTCAAACAATAGAGAAAGAAACCCAAAATATAGAGGATAATAAATAGAGTATAATGTTTCAGTATACACAGGTATGTGATAAATGGGTGAAATGCGATGTTACTTTGGATTATAATTCAAAAGAATATGTTTTGGAGATTGTTTTAGACCAAGCATCAATGGCTAATGCCAAGTTAATCATATCAGATCGAATTCATCCACTTTTGGTGATACCAATAAGTATTTTGGTTGACTTGAAGTTTAATAAGACAGAGATTGAGTTAACATTTATTGAATATGATGAAAAGAAGTTGTTGTTTTCATTTAGGGATTTCAAGCAACTTGAAGTCTTTGTGTCTCAGTATTTGTTATGCAATACATTGTCATGTAACAAGGAAGATATTTTTAGGGAGAAAAATATGCTTTTCTTATCTCAGAATTGTTCTAATGACCAAAGATCGATTTCCGCAGCAGATAAAAGCTGCTCTTCTATTATTATTCCAATTTCTTCTTCTGTTTATGCTAGTAGAACATGGTTAAAAAGGAACCATAAGTTGAATTTCCCATATATTTCTGAAATGAAGAATATCAATTTTGGTTTTTTTACTTATAATGTAGCTCAAACACAACCTTCAGATGATTTTATTTGTGTTTTCACATCTCTTTTTGCTGACATACATTATGATGCATTATTTATCACTCTCCAAGAAATTGATTTTGGTGCTAAGGCAGTTGTCATTGGATCAAGTGAGATTACCGAACGATGGACAAAAATAATTCGAAAGTCTTTCTACCAATCTAATCAATCTTTCGCTCTTGTTTTTGATAAGTCTTTAGGAGGTGTATATTCTGCTTTATTCGTTAGGCCTGAAATAAGTGTGTATTTTTCTTTTGAGTCTCCAACATCACACAGATTAGGAGCAGGTGGATTAATGGCGAACAAGAGCGCAGTTTTAGTTCCTGTTTACATTGCTGAAATGTCAATGGTAATAATTGCTGCTCATTTAGATCCACATATGAAGGGAAATGATAATCGGATCGAACAGCTTCGATGGCTATTATCTCAAGTTGAAGATGACTATGATTATATAGTAATAATTGGAGATTTGAATTTTCGGCTCGATATGAAATATGAAGATGCAGTGAATAAAGCTTTTGCAGGTAATTTCCAATATCTTCTTGAACATGATCAGCTTAAGTATTTGTTCAATACTCAACCTTTTATGGAAGGATTTTTTGAAGGAGAGATTCAGTTCCCTCCAACATATAGGTATGATATTGGATATGATATATTTGATACATCCCCAAAGAAGAGGGTTCCTGCTTATACGGATAGAGTGTTAATAAAAACCGGGAAGAAAAGAGTTTCTGTAGGACCTTCCAACGAAATGAGATTTGAAACAGACATATTTAGATCCAGATATCCCAACTCTGTTGCATTCACCACAAGTGACAATTTCTCTTTAGATGAACCAGATCCCAACTATCCTTTTCAGCCAAAATGTATTGCTTATAATATGATCAAATCTAAACTCACTGATCACCGACCCGTCATTAGTATATTTGAGATTCCATTACCAGTGATTAATAAAGAGAAAGATAATGCCCTTCTCCAAATGATGAGGAAAAAACAAGATGAAGCTGACTCTTTTAATGTTCCAATTCTTGAAGTTTTACCTATGGAACTCAATGTTGAAGTCGGGAATCAATATGAAATTCAACTCTCAAACAAAGGATTGTCTTGGGCACATTGGAGCCATTCATCCGATCAAATATCTGCTCTTACACTTAACCCTTCATCAGGAATAGTGTTCCCAGGGGAAACAGTTACCGTACAAATTGATTGCATCGCCACTTTCTCCCAGTGCATTGTGGTGCTTGGGTTAGAAGGTGGAGGTGCCACTTTTATCTCTGTAAACTCCAAGAGCCGATTATTCGACTAAGGTCAATGAGTGACCAGATATCATACATTCTGTCTCTTTTTGACAAGTCTCTTGATCAAAGATATGTTAATGAAGTTACTGAAGAGATTAAAACCTATTTTTCCGAGAATAATTTATTTGATTCTTTGTTTTGGATATTCTTAAATAACAGTCGCCATAAACAAACAGCCCTGGTTTACATTGCTAAACAGATCAAAGAAATCGGAGGTAAATTGGAGGAAATTGAAAGGGATAGAATTGAAGAGAATTGTAGAGATATTGCATCACAGTGTACTGAATATCAACATAAGGTATATCTTGCCGAGTGTATATATACTCTATTCAAACTATCCAACAAAGATTTTACCCAACTTATTACAAACTCAATGAATTCTGATCCAGTTTTTACTTTTTTGCTAGTTTCATCATCAATTATGAAGCTTCCTGAAGATTATCGGAGAGAAAATTTCAAATATTTTATTTCTTTAGCTGAAAAGGCTTTAGAAATACATTCATTTCAAGTCCTTCCAGAGGCTACAACAGTTTTTCTTGATTCCTTGGAATGGAATCAGGAGTATGAAGTATTTAGTAATTTGATATCCTTTGTTTTATCTTCTCTTGATAATGTCAATAAATTGGATGAGCGACAGTTTCATGCTTTATCAATGACAGCTAGTCAAGCAATTCTTCATTCGTTTATATCTCAAGATAATTTTACCACATTTGTTGAGATTATTAGACAACTTATTGACACTAAATCTCAAATGGTTTTGAACAGTATCAATGATTTCATTGACTGTGTTCCAGTATTTGATGACACTAATATTCAATTGTTAGTTTCTGTTTGCATTCAGACCTGTTTAACATTTTTGGAACAGGATGGTAATCTTCCTCCAGATGCTTTAGGAGTGATTGGAGAAGTACTAATTGCTAGAGGATGCGGAGAATTTGTTAAAAACACTGCTTCAGTGTATTTGCAAGGAGAGCCGAATGAACAAGCTCTTGGAGTTCACCTTATTGGGCAGCTAATTCAATTTGCTTCAGAATCTGTAAAATATGAAGTGAGCGAAATACAAAATATATTAGTTGGATCATTATCCAATTCCGAATCTGTTGTGATCGAATCATCTCTTTCTATTATTCGGGGGTTCGATGATGCATTTACTGAGTTGAATACTATTGCAGTGGAGCTGATGAAAGCAGTTATTCCTCATTTAACACACGAAGATATTTCCATACGATCATTGTCATATGCAGCAATGACATCCCTTTGTGAAGCATGTGATAATGAAATTGATGGTTTGTTTGAGAGTATATGGAGACTCCACGAAGAGGAGCTTGTTACATCAGAGAATCATACAGAGTATATTGAATTAATAGGAAAAATCATTATTCTTTCTAAAGACATTGATGATGAAAAAGTGGATATTATTTTAGAGTGGATTGATTCGGTAACTAACCCAGAGAATGAGCTATCAATCAGAGCAGCAGCTCTAACTGTTATTTCAGCTCTCATGAGAAATCAAGAAACTGTAATAAGTGATTTAATTCCGGTTTCAATGGACATCGTAACAAAGTCTTTTAATGAAAAAGAAGCAGATCCTGTTTGTTATGCTTTTGACTACCTGAAGACAATGGCAGTAACTTTTAGAGAGGACTCAATATCTTTAATAAGTCCATTTATTAATGAAATATCGGATTGTTTGCTTTCCTCAAACCAAACCACCAGGATCGTTTCTGAGGCTCTTATAGCATCATCAATATATTCTGGCTATTCTGGTGATTTGACAATCCTCGAACCAATTTGCAAGACAATCTCAAATTTCTTAAGATCATCAAAATTTGAAAAACACGAGAATGCTTGTAACGCTGTTACCAAACTATCCAGGATATTGAAACCTTCATCAGACCAAGAACTGAATTCTACATTAATGAATCATGCAAAAGAGTTTATTGACAGCATAATCAAAATTGCTGAAACAGCTGACGAAATAGAGTTAGTTGTTGCTGCATTTGAATCACTTAAGAGGCTTTTCAAGTATTCTCGTGGATTCGATGAACCCTATTATGTAACATCCGTGATCAATCTATTCGATAAGTTTTTTGCTGGCTCATTAAAAATATTAAGTGGACTCCACCCATCTCAATCACCATTTGCATCCCAAATTGTTCAAGCTTCTATGAACTTAATTGGGTCAGTTTTCCAGATGCCTATGGAGAACCCAGAACCATTATGCCATGAAATTTTATCATGGTGCAAGTCAGCAAATGAATTTGATCTATTCCCTTTGATTGGTGCATTGTCAGATGCATTAGATTTTTGTTGCATGGAATCAACCATACCAACTGAATTATGTGAATTTGTATTAGGTATTGCTAATAGCATTTTAGATCCTGATCTTGAGCATAATATCGCATATTTCTTGGGTGTCATTATTAGGAAATATCCTGACCTAATATCTGTAGTATCTCAATTAAGACCAGTTGTCGAAAAATGGTGGAATACCGGTTTATCTAAGGATAATGGATACCAAGAAGTTCTTTCGAATATCGCATCATTCTTTTTATCAATTGCAACAGTTGATCAATCATTTCCATCACATTTGATTGTTGGATCACTTAAGAAATTCCCCCCATCTGATCTTAAAGAAACCGAAACACAATGCGAACTGATTATTCGAATAATCAACGAATCCCCATCATCATACGAAGTTAAACTTGAAACGGCCAAAGCATTTGCTAGGCTTATCACTGAGCCAGTTGCTCGGAGAAATGAAAGATCAATTCCAACTACCCTTTATGAGGGAGTGGAATCATGCTTCAAGTTCATAATTCAGTCTGATCAATCAATTCAGCATCAGGTAGTTGATATATATTCCAAAAATAGACCAAAGAAAACGCAGATTATGAGTTATCTTTGAACACAACTATTAAATAGAGTTTTCTTTTAATAATTAACATCTCACAATATTCTGATAAAAATCATGTTCGTTAACGGTAATTTTTACCCCAAAAATGTAAAAACCTCCACTAAAACTAAACCGACGATTATAATAAACGGTTTCACTTCTATCATTAATAAACTCGAACATGTCGACAATGACAGAGTATCAGCGACGTCAATGTATGAAAGTTATTGACGCCTTATTCGAGTATCGAATTTCTACGATGTTTGCTCAGCCTGTTGATCCAAACAGAGACAATTGTCCCACTTATTTCGATCTTGTTAAATATCCAATGGATCTCGGAACTGTTCGTCAAAAGTTATTACGCAATGAGTATGCATCCGTGTCACATTGGAAATCTGATGTCGAAAAAGTATGGGAAAACTGCACATTATTTAACGGAAAAACAGCCCTGATTAATACTTTAGCAAAACAATTACAGACAATTTTTAGAAAATTAACCGAGAATATGACAGGAAATGACCCCTTAGACTGGGCAACTGTGTCCGAAGAACTCAAAAATGAAGTGAACCGAATACTTAAACTTGGGCCAAAGCCAAAACCAGTGCAAACAGAGAGAAAACTTAACCCCCCACGAATCAAACGCCAATCATCAGTTCAGCCCAAAGAAATGGCGCCTCCACCAGTACCCACACCTGCCACAGTTCCTAAGCCTCAAAAACCAAAGATTCAAACTCGTCAAGCTCCCGTCGATCCTGTGAAACTAGCGAATGATGTCAATGATTTGCAGAATCCAGATCATATTCAAGAAGTTATTAACCTCATCAAAGAACATGAACCAGGATTGATACAAGGGGAAGATGTTGAACTTGAAATTGGTAAATTACAAGAGTCCACCCTTATTGCGATTAGAAAACTCATTGATCAACTTTAGAAACATAATTAAATTTCATTGTCACGCATATAGTTTATTGCTTTTTTATTAGCATTTGTATTCTTGCACTTCTAACACTACGTGATTTCTTTTGTGTGTCTTCTTCTATTGAAGATAGTGCTTCAGGGGTATCCATTTCATTGAGAACCTTGATAACACCATCGAGGAAACCACGTTGCTTGCCTTCTTCGTCCATTTTGCTCTTAAGAGTTTTGAGAGAATTCTTTTCAGCTTCTTTTTGTTCTTTGGCTTTCTTCTTGAGAATTTCTTGCTTTATTGTAGTGTATCCCTTGAAAAATGATTTGAATACCTTAATAAAATCTATAAGATTATATGATCCTGGTGCTTCACCATAAAGTTGAAGACTTTGATTGAATGTTGTTTCAATATTATCAAAAAGAGTCTGTGCATCATCAAGTGATGGGGTATTGTCTTTTTCGAATTCGACAAATTTTGGATAGAATAGATCCCCTTCAACTACATTTTGCTCTGCTTTTTTAAGATACTGATTGCAAAGATTAAAGGTACCTTGGAGAGATTTGAACTCGCCCTTCAAGAAATCGAGTTCGAGTTTTATTGCTTCATCTATCATGATGAATTCATTCTCAAAATCAGTTAAAGAAGGATCATTATCAAGAATTTGGTTGACAAGAATATGCATAAGTGTTACAGATGCAACTTGCCCTTTAATATCATTCATCTCACCTAAAAGATTGATCTTAAAACCATAAGCACCACCTCTACTTGTCCCACCATTCAAGTAGTTACCAATGGCTAATACATATGTGAGGACCTTTTTGAGAGATTTTGAGTCCTTAATTTGTTCGAGGGTTTTAAGAATTGAGGAAAGAGGATTCTTGATATCTTTGATTTTGTCACTAAAAGTTTTCATTAAAAACATAAAGCTAATATGAAGTGAGAGTTCATCAACGGTAGATAATGCTAGAACAAACTTTTCAGGATTCCCCAATAATTCATATTCTCCATCATATGCCTTGACCTGAGCAATCTCTTCTGGGGTTGGTTGATTTGTTCGAATTGCAGAGAGTTGATCATCAGTGAAAATATTTCTCAATTGCTTGATAGCTGCAGCTATATCTGGGTATGGGATTTTAAACCGTGATAACATAATATTCAATGATCGAGATCTATTACTATCGAGGATTTCAACAAATTTTGGTTTTGGAGGTGCAGCTTCAACAATAATTGATGGTTTCTTTGGTGCTGGTGGAGGCTTTGCAGCAAATGATGATAACAATAATTCCAGATTCAACTTGACAGAAGAATCATCTAGAGATTTCCACAATGTATCTGGAGCTTGATAGTCCGGAATTTTCTGCCAAAACAGTGACTTCATTTTTTGAGGAGGAGCTTTGTTATTCTTTGGAGGGAGTCCAGCTGGAGCTTTTGGAAGAAATCCACCGGGGGGAGGAGGTGGAGGAGGACCCATGCCTGGAGGAGGAGGTGGTGGTGGTGGGCCACATCCTGGGGGTGGAGGTGGGGGAGGAGGCATTGGAGCAGATCCTGGTGGTGGTGGGGGTGGAGGAGGCATTGGAGCAGATCCTGGAGGAGGAGGAGGAGGTGCAGGCATAGGAGCAGATCCTGGTGGTGGGGGCGGAGGTGGCGGGGGTGGAGGCATGGGAGCAGATCCTGGTGGTGGGGGCGGTGGAGGGGGTGGAGGTGGAGAGCTAACAATAACAGATGCTGTGCTATGCTTTGTTGTGATATCCTTAATTTCTTTTTGTAATTCACTTATGGTTTTTTCTTTTTGCTCAAGACTAATCTTAAGAGAATCAATCTCTTTGATTAGGGGTTCAATAGGCTGGCCAGATATCTTTGGTTCTATTGATGTTTTTTTGTTCAAAGTATTGAAATCATCTTGAATTTTGGAAGATTTCTTTCTCTCACTCTCAACCTCTTTCATTGTGTTCTGAAGGTGTTGCCTCACAATTTTCAATTCTTCAGTAAGTCCAGAAATCTGAGATTTGAGGTTTTCGGAATTATCTACAACTGCTGAATTGTTAGATAGAGTTATTGACGGCAAAGGAAGTGCAGCTAAAGCTTTGGAAGATATAAATTCATACATATCGTATAATTTTTGTTGAAGATTTGGCATTGTAAATTTGGGAATCTCAAATCCATTCAAAGCAAAGTATACTGCTTCTTCAAATTTATCAGGTTTACCCCATGCTAAAAGTTGCCTCATTATTAATAAAAGCCTATCAATATAATGGAAAAATATCTCTGAATGTTTTGGAGAAGCTTCAAAAAGATCAACGATTTGCAAATATATGCTATTCCAGTATGTCTCACCAATCAATTCTGCATATTGAGATACTTTGTTTTCATCAAAAGGATTTATGGGATTCTTTGGGAAGAAACTCTTCATTAAATTGACTTCTTGTTCCAGTTTTTCCATTGATGAATTATCACCTTTAACACGTTTAAGGGTTTGGAGTAATCCTCCATCATGAAGTTTAAACAACAAATCTACATATGCTTTAGTATCCTTTAGACTATAAATAATTGCATTCACAAAACTGAAAATACTTTGAACATTTTGAGAATTCTCGGCTAAGCATTTTTCAAGGACAATATTCACTATGGCCCATCCTTTATTCTTTCCTCTATGCAATGATTCAATAGATTGAATACAAAATCTTGGAAAATCATCAATATCATAATAACATAAACATATATCAATGAGAGCACAAAATGATTCAATATCATTGGGCAATAGAAGCATCATTAAAACAGGTATATACTCAGGATGGCTTCTAATGGCTTCAGAACCGGGTTTGACGTTAGCAACTTCACGAAGGCACTGGACCAATTTTCTAAAAAGCTCTAACTGCTCAGGAATCAAGCAGTCCAAAGTAATATGTTCTGTGAAACCTTGTAAATAATCTATAAGAAAAGTAATACCTCCAACTTTAATGAAACTTTCAATCCAAGATATTTTACATGATCTTAAAGTTCTATACAAAATATTTAAATTGTTAACAGAAAAATTATTTCTAATAAGACCTAAATAATGTGTAGGAAGCTTAGAATTCTGATCAGCTTCAATATCAGCGAGAATAATTTCCCATTTTTCGTTAATGGATTTATTATCCATCATACTGATATCAGCTTTTCCATTATCCCAATCTTTAAGCAAAGATATAAATTTCTTTTGTACAATATCATCTGGTGGCTTCACTATCTCTTTGTTTGAAGACTTAAAGAAACTTGCCATCAGAAATGTGATTGTTTACTTTATATTTTATTCGTACGATAAAATAAAGAAAATTGAGATAAAATCTCCTCAAAAAAATTATCGTCTCAATCAAAGACGATATAATGAAAAGTAGAATCATGAACATGATCACCTGATAAACATTATTGGATATGTAGAAAGGCCTTTTATCTCCTCCTTTCAAATACTCGAAAATCATAATTCGAATAAACTTCTTTCCAATCGAATTTTGGAGTAGTATCGTCAGATGAAAGAAGAATGTACTTGATATTTGGGATAATAGATGAATTAAATGTCTTAAGGAATTCTCTGATGATTATTTCCTTTTTCAAGAAAGCATATCCTTCTTTTGAGGCTATAGAAGAATGTGGAACATAATTTGATCTCCCACATAAACATGAAACTGGATCAAGAATAGTCCTTTGGGAAACGAATATATCCGATTTTTTGGTATTCTTTAATATCCATGATGTTAATTTGAAAGAAGAATCATTCCAAGGCGTAGTTTTTCGGGATAATTGATTAATAAAGCCGAAAACAGATGATGAAGTGAAACTGATGGTCATAATGAATAACATTCCCAGAAATACCCCTTTAGATTCATTCTTCAATCTTTTCATGATATAATCGGCAAAATATCCATAAAACAATGATCCAATTGGCAAATAAAATGTGACAAATGCAGGAAATATGGATATGTTTGATTTATACCCAATATAATGAATAGCAAAGAATGTTGTTAAATATGGAAAATAAAAATAGAATTCTGAATGGTTAACAACAAAAGATGAAATAATTACTATAAATGGCAACGCCCCAAAACAATTCCACCAGAATCCAATTCTTCCAAAAAAGTTTTCATTCAAGGTGTATGAATTCCAGATAAAAACTTTGTGCGAAGGCCAAAATTTGGAGCTAAAAATCCTTGGAATATGAATAGAGGATGCAGAAATAAAAGCAACTAATATTAATAAGGTTTTCCGAACTAATTTTTTCCTCTTAAATGAAAAAACTAACAATAATACAATAAACACCAGAAATGACATATATGACTGCTGATTCAATCCAGGTAGTGTTAACCCTGATATCAATCCGATACTTATAGAAGGAATCAATGATTTCTTGTTATTCTCATAAGCTTGAATATAATATAACAAGAAAACAGAAGACAATACTATGGATATTGCCATTTGATTTGTTCTTGATCCAATGATTTCTGTTAATAAAATATGAGTATAATTAGTTTCATATGCTCCAACATCTTTAACAAAATCTATTGTTTTTGAGATTTGCCTATCTCCATTTAGAAAAGAAAAAATTCCAAATCCAGAAACTATGAAAGGTAAAAAAGATAATACTGATCCAATTAATATGTGAACTCCCATATCATTAAATACGCAAAACATTAATGATAAGATGGAAAAAATAAACAAAGCTGAAGGTATCGAAATGCTTTCATGTAATGATGCAAAACCAATTCTAAGCATTGATGAATAGAAGCCAACAATCCATCTCGAAACAATTTTTGACCCTGCATTATCAGGATGATTTAAACGAAATATATTGGCAAACCCAGAGTTACACCCGCTATAAAATGATGATGCAATTGCGATATCTTCATGCAAATTCACATGGAGACAGGTTGGTAAGAAATTTTTTTTTTGGAAATATATCAATTGAACAAATATTGCAGAAATTACCAAATAAATAGTATAGATTGCTAAATGTGGTAACTGAATTTGTTTGATCATAGTAAACACACTTTTATCTCTTAAAAATGAAAGAATAATCGATAAAGCAATACATAAAGCAATATTAATAGACAAAGAAACCATATTCTGACCAAATATTGGAATAGAAAAAAAGAAGGTAATCAATGAGAAAGAAATGCCAAATGGTATCGCTAATGATATATTACATAAAATATCAAACTTATATTTCAATATTTGAGAAACAATCTCAAATCCTACCCAAATCTGAGAACAGATCAATCCAACCCACAACACCATAATGGAAAAAAATTACGAAATGGAGATTTACTAGTCAACTAAAGTAATTGTTGGTGTGTATTTCATTGTTTGCCCAATAATGCACATATTTTGTTCCACAGATTTCAAAGTATTATCCGCAAGTTCTTGCGATACATCATCAGCATCGATGATATAGTTCATTCTAACCTCTTTGATCTTCCTAACAGGAGCAAGTTGCCATTCTCCCTCAATTTCAACTTTAACGTTTCGAACTCTCTTTCCCCTCTTCTCCAATAAGAATTTTACACCCGAGGCAGAGCATGATCCATATGCAAGAAGCAAATCATCAGGAGGAGTTGGAGATGCACCATCTCCAGTCGTCATAAGAATTCCTTTCCCAGCATTATTAATCCCAAGCCAGTCAACCCCATTAATTGAATGTACAACTGTCTTATTAATTAAACTCCCAGAATACCTTTTAAAAGATGATAACAACATAATAATAATCGTTGTTAATATTTATTCAAGTGATGAAACCAGCACTATTCTATATAGACAATAACACATGAATTATAACTAAAAACAAAGAGAATAGTGAGAATATGGAAATAGTTTATATTATCGTTTTGTAAAATGGATGGGATAATTGATTTTCTTATTAATTTATCATTTCCTTTAAATGATAGTCTTAAAAATACCGATTTTTCGAATTCTGTGCTTTCCACGCAAAATAAGATCTTAGAGTTTTTTCGTTTTGGGTCTTTAGAGTATCTATCCACCTTTTTTTCTCAAATACTGGATTCTTTAGAAGAAAATGCTAAATCTAACGACAAAAGGAAGAAATATTCCTCTGCAGTTTGTATATGTGCAATAATTAATATATTTCCATTTGATAATAATGTGATCGAGTATCGAAATGTGATTGATAAGCTTCTTCAACCTGGGTATAAGCCACTTGTGATTATAGGAACAATTTGCTTGGGCCGATTAGCAAAAATATATGGACCCAATAGAGATTTGGTATTAAGGGAGTATATTGAGATTGCCCAAAAAGGATTCATTCAGAATTCTAACATTGATTTGAGGTTTTTATATGCTTCGTTGTTGCATGAATTAACAAAATCAGCTCCTGAATTGATATTTGAAATAGGATCAGGTATTTCGATGCTGTTTACTAATTCTCTTCAATCGAATGATAGGGTAATCAACAGGATCATATTAGACATGATTGGTGATTTATTTGAATCTGAAAGCGCATCTATTGCTACAGATTTTTTATTTGATCTACACTATATTTTGCTTTTAAGTGCTACAAGCAATCTCAAAGCAATTAGGAAGCAAGAAGGAATTTTGTCTAATCTTGAATTGATTGAAATAATACTGAATCATAATCCTGTTATTTCTCATGATATGATTAAAGGAAGTATACTTCCAGAGTGTATTAGTTTTTTGAAAAGTGATCAAATAGAAGTATCTATTGCCACAATAAGAGTTATTTGTTTCATTGCAAAAAGATCACACTATCAAATTGAAAAAGATCTCATTAAGAAATGTTTCAGTATTTTGATTCATTTTATATATAAATCGGTATCCAGTGTTGAATCCACATTTATGCTGTTTATTGATTCTTTTCATCAGCATATTGAAGAAAACTTAGAAGATATTCTATATCAAATTGATTTAGCTGTTGATTCATATCCTAACGAAATTCCTTATGTAGTTTTTAGAATTTATGTTTATATGGTCAAGTATATATCTCAAGGTTTTGAAATCCTTCCAATATTGAATAGAACACTTAAAATTATTAACAGATATTCAGTTTTTAGTGTTCCGGTATATTCATTATTGAAATTCTTGAATCTTTATCGAAAGAATTGGAGTTCTATTTACAAAATGTTCAAATATGAAGTCCTTCAAGTGATTAGGCGATCTATAACAAATCAGCAAATTAACACTAATCGAATTGTTGATTCCCTGAAAACATTATGCAATATTCCTGATATTAGTTACAACGATGCAATGGAATTTAACTCACTGGTGATGAAGTTAAGAAAAAGCAAAGATATTGATGTGAGGGAGATGATTTGCCAAACGATTATTCACCTTTTTTACAATTATCCAAACCAAATTCCAATTAAAACAATACACAAAATTGTAAAATTTGCACTTAATGATCCTTCGAGGAGTGTAAGAATTCAAACTTTAAAAGCATTTGGAAAATACACTTACATTTATTTATCCCAATCAGACATTTTCTCTGAGTTTTATCGGTTTATTAATGATGAATCAATTGAAGTCAGGAAAGAAGCATTTTACATTATCCGCAATTTGCCAATTTTTTCCACATACTTTGTGAGAAACGAGTTAATCAATTCAATAAAACAAATCAATATGAAGTATGGGATAGTATCTCCTGAAACTTCAATAATATGGGAGTGCTTGCCTAATTTAATCCAGGCATCAAATGGGTTTATTGAAATATATGCTCCTTCTTTAGTTAACATTCTATTATCAATTCTTAATAAAAGATTTATTGACTCTCAGTACAAAGAAATAATGCAACAGTATTTAAACAATGCATTGCTGTTAAAAATGGATGAATCTGTTATTAAATCCATTACCAGACTATCTATAATGTGTTCACAATTTGTTCCGATATCCACAGTTTTGGAATTGTTTTCAAACTTATTGATGAATTGTTACCATCCATGGACAAAAGAGCAATTACTAAAATCATTAAAGAATTTAATTATAGCCTTACCCAATCAAAACTATAGAATTCTTGAGATTGGTTTAATTCACACAATCAAAGATCACCAATCACCGAAGCTTATTACTAAAGCTCTGAAGGTTTTAGGATCCATTGGCACATCATATGTTCAAAAAAAGGAAAAAAAATCCCCTATGATCTTCAAATCTTCATTGAAAAACTTAGATAGTTTGAGAAGTCATTATTTATTGACCTTTTTTAATTATTTGCAAACTCAATTAATGAAAGTCGGTGTTGAAAACACTAGAGAATCCATCATGAAATGTACATCATCATTATTTCGAAATGCTCCCGAAATTATTCCAATGTTTTTGCAGCCATTCCTTGACACATATCTTAATTTTTTGCAAAAATCAAATTGCGAAAGGCTTTCTCAGTTTATTAATTATTTAACAGAGATTATTGCAAGCTCTGGCCATATAATATCTCCATATTCAGAAAAGATATTTCAATCAATTGAAGAATACTGGCATGATAAATACACCAAAGAATGTTGTTATACATTATCATCATTAGTTATTGCAACAAAGGGACAATGTGATTCTGTTTTAAATTTGATTATTACTGTATCATTTATTTTGGCAAAAACTCATATTGAATGCGAAAAGATTTCTGTTTATATTTTTTATTTACTTAGGGTCATCGCTCAATATAACAATAGTTTTTTGCCTTCTGTAATCAATGGACTATCAGAAATTCTTTCCAATCCTTCAAGTGCTGGATATCTTCAAGAGCACTCTTTGGATACATGTGAGTTCATAGTATTTGAATGCAATTCTTATTCACATTTGATATCTGTTAAAAGATGTCTTTATTTGGTGTCTCAAAGAAATCAACAAAGATGGAAGGATCGAAGTAATGAGATTATCGCAAAAATGGACAAATCTGATTTGAATACATATCATCCCATTTTGCCTACATTTTTATCTCCTTTGCCTAGCATTCCATTTGAGGCCTCAACTTTTATTGAACATATGAAGCTTCCAAAGTCAAACTTATCAATATTAAGCCAAGAAATAATATTGAATTGGTTTTTAGGATTTAGAGAGCATTTGTTAGAAAACTCTCCATCATCAGTAATTAGAATAATGAGTTATCTTCCTCAGGTACCAAAATTTGGGTTTAGGTTTGGTTTTTTAATATTATGGATGAATTGTGCCAAACAAGAACAAGAGAAGCTCATCAAATTATTGTCGAAAATTTTAAAACTGAAGAATCTTCCATTTTATGTTCTTTCCCAAGTTATTGATCTTCTTGAATTTTGTTGTTTATCAGAGATTGGCATAGAATATGATCGCGAAGATTTAATTGAGAAATGTATAGCAAACAGGCTTTTTTATAAGGCTTTGTTTTTCTTGGAAGCAAATTTATCTTTCAAAGAAGATCAAAATATTGAAAGCAATGATTTAGAAAAGCTAATCAGGCTAAATGAAATCATTAATAGGAGGATTGAATCAAAATGCTTTGCTGATCTGAATGTCAATTGTGTTAACAATTTATTATGGATGGAAATTGGTAATTGGACTAAATGCTATCAAATTCTTCAATCAAATCCAAACTTATTTGATTTTTGTTCAAAAGTCCGTATTTATGGGGCTCTTGATGATTGGAAGTCAATTTATCAGTGCAAAGCCGAATTTTATCAACAAAAACCCAATTACCAATCACAATTGGTTAAATACTTTTCAATGGCTGAGATGTATTGTGGGAACGAAAAAGAATGTCATGAACTCTGGGAGCATTCTGGAGCTAATACTGTTGAAGATAGTATTGCCAGAATCGTGCAACTATGTCATTATGGTAAAATTGATGAAGCACAAGAACTTGTCCATAAAGGTTGGAGATTCCTTTCAGCTTCAACAGGTTCAATTGAGCGTCATAATATAAATCTAATCCAAAAGAATTTGTATCAAGCAGAGTCTCTTCATAAACTAGGTGTAATAATTGAAAATTATAAAATTGGTGAAGAAAAAATACCATTCTCATGGATACCTCCAAAAGATCATTATGATAATCAGTCTTTCAAGCAGACAGAACTGTTCCGTATTCTTTCATTATTGCCCCATAATGATGAATCTAGAGAAAATGCATTTTCTATTCTTTCATCATTGGCTAAAAGTACACGGAATTGGAATATTAATTATCAAATTGACATTCTTTTCCCGGATCATGATTCCCTTGATTCTAAGTTTTTGCATTTGCGGCAGCTTCATATTTATCAAAGATTGGAGAGTTTACCCAACTTTTTGAATACAAATGATCCATTAGTTAACAGAAAGGCAATGAATTTATATGGGAAAGACCTCTTCCGTTCATCAAAATCATTAAGAGATCTTAATCAAGCCTATGAGTTTTTATATCGGGCAAATCAGAATAAGAAAAAGTTAATCGATATTCAATGCTTGATATGTTATATATCTCGGGATTCAACAATTTTTGTTAAAGCTGTTCCTGGCATTATTGATATCATTTTGAATGATTCAATTACATCATTGCTATATCTTCAGGTGTTATTTTCTTTAGTCCTATTGTTTTCTGATAACGAGACGGTTCTTTCTGAAGTCACTGAACAAATTAACGATATAGCACCGACTTTTTATGCTCAATGCTTTTCATTAATATTATCATTGGTTTATCATCCAAAAAATAGTATAAAATCTTTTGCAAAAAGGTTGGTTTTATCATTATCTCAAAAAATACCCCAAATTCTCATGTTTGATATCATTACTCAAAAAATGCATAACCCAACAAATCAAGATTTTCAGCACTTTTCTGATTTTATCCAAGAAAAACACCCCGTAGTTTTTTCGCAGATGAGTATATTATCAGAAAAATTTACTGCAATAATTAATAATGTATATGATTCAATGATATATGATTTGCTTCGAATCAAAGATTCATTTGAAAAAGGGATACTGAATGAGATAAATTCAAATCTTAGTCATTTAATTGCACTTTTTGAAATGAAATTTGAATCAAGATACGAATCAGAGTTCTTGAAAACATTTCCAAAAGATATGGTTATATCTTTGAAAGAATTTTCGAAAAACATAGTTATTAATGATGAGTCTTACTCAATGATTATGGATGTTTTAGATTATGTTGTTCTTCAACAAGATTCTATAAGAGTAATTCCTTTGTCAAGTCTTGATAATTCATTATCAAAGAAACAAAATTGGGTTTTATCTGTTTTTGGGAAAGAGCTACAAAATGATCTAAGAATTAACAAAATCCATCACTCTTTTCAAAGATGGAAAAATGGTTTCCGATTTTCCTTTATTGGAAATGACGGGATAAAATATGGATTTCACTTGAAAAAATGGGATAATCTGAAGAATCAACAAGCTGAATTGTTTATGAGGATAATTAATGATATTACACCAGTTATTGATAATTATCAGAGATACTCCATTCAAGTTTCTCCTTCAGTTGTACTCCGAGAATTATTAAAGGGACACCTTTCTGTATTTGATCTAATATCCAATTATAAGCAAACACTTGGTGAAAATGTGGATCACAAATTAATGAAACAATCGCAAAAGTACGACAAACTTGATTATCAAAATAGGAATAATCTGATTAATCACTATACCAAAGGACCCAAGAGATATGATTTAGCAAAAGCAATATTGGTAACTTCAAAAAATTCATCTTCATGGCTTAAACGATCATCTATGTTTTCTAAGTCATATGGTGCATTGTCTGCACTTGGATATCTAATTGGATCTCCTGGAACTGGATCTACTGATATTCTTTTTGAGAAAACCACCGGGTCTACAACATACACATCTTTCAGATGTTCTGGATCAACACAAGAAATGCCATTTAGAATGACAAGAATGATTATTTCAGCTCTTGGTATAACTGGAGCCAAAGGTCCTTTTAAAGAAACATTTGAATTATCATTAAGGCAAGTACATAAACATCGAAATGCTTTGGCTTCAGTGATTCAGTTTGCAATTGGCCAGCCACCATTTGAACAATGTTTGCTTCCCACACAGTATCTTGCCAAATATTCATTTCAAGCCGAATCATCCTCTCATATTGATGCATTATATTCAAGGATGATTGGGGAAAATAATAAGATTCAAGATGAAATCAGCTTTCTGGTTGATAAAGCCTCCGCTATTGATCAACTTTCGAAAATGCCCTCATCATGGATACCATGGTGGTAAAAATAGTGTATTTTAATAGTTTTAATTCTCATTTTTTTGATCAATATCAAATTCACTTACTGTATTAGTTTTGGTCATATTCATAATTTCTTTTTCAGTGGAAGATATTGTTGATGTGTTCTTTGGAGAGGCTTTATCTTGATTTTGAGTATTATCCAATACCCCAACAAGATTCTTTATCTTTTCAATTAATTTGTCTTTGGCAATTCCGAGCAAACCGAGCTGCTTCAGGAAAAACGCCGATAATATTATAAACAGGATTAATGCAAATAGAATTGGATTGGATACTACTTTAAGAAGCTTATCCCATCCTAAAACTAACAGAACAATCCATGCCCATGAAGGGATTGAGCTCTTTTCTGATTGGGCCAAAATTGCAGCTCTGGCTTCTTCGTATGTGTGAGATATAATTCGATCAAAGTTATCTAAGGTTTCCTTAGATTTTTGGTTGCTAAAGAACATTGTTGGCTTGTTTTGAAGCCGACATATCTCATATAGCTGCAGAACCCTTATTCCTTTGTTTCTAGCATCTGTATATATTCGAACAATATCATCTCTTGCTCCCCAGACGCGAGGTCTCCCATTATCTTCATATTTGAACTTCTTGTCAAATGCAGTTTTCATTTTGAGCAAAATATATGCTGCACTTTCTTCAACAAGTTCGATTAATCTCTTTTCGAATGATTCAATAATATTACTATTTGATAAAGCACCATTTGTGTTTGTGGATAAAACTAAATCTATCTCAGATTTAGCGGCCTCGCTTGATTTGGATAGCACAGATTTCAAATCATCCCACATTGTATCATCAGATTCTTTAAGAATAAGACCTGCCTGCTCTTCAAAAGTACGTAAGAATTTGGGAATAGTATTTTCATGAAGTCGTTTGATTAGGATGCCCTGATATGAATCGATTAGAGAATTCATCCTCTTATAAAAGGTTTGAGGGTCATACCTTTTTTCAATGATTGGGATTGAGCATGATTCTATTTCTTTTGATAATGAATCTTGGTATTCATGAAGTTTGGACTCCATTTCAGATCTCCATTTTCCATTAACAGTGAAACAATAATTCTCAATGTTAATATCCGAAGAAAAAGTATTAAAAGTATGATGTCCCCAATATATACAGTTCTTATTGTATAAAGGTTGTAAATATGTCTTAAATCGAGATATTAAACTCTCTTCATGAACAGAAACAGCATCAGCTGAGTATTTCCACGAATCTTTCTTGTAAGTTTCAAGCGCTTTTAGGATTTCATTATTACAAATCTCGCCAAATTTAGGAACTGGTGTCTCTAAGTTCAGTGGGTGTGCAACCATTTGGTTAAGAATCTTGGTAGTACCAGTAAAAAGTTGATTTTCCCTCTCTTCACACATAAAGTGAGATATCATGAGTCTCTGCGAAGGGATATTTAGGTCTTTGTTTTCATTAATCACTATCCAAAGGTTTCGAATATATTGGGCAAGAGCATCGCCGGGTACATTCTTTTTTGATTCCTCTGCAAATAAATACTTTTCATTGTTATGATTGCAAAACATATCTTTCAGATGCATGATATCCTCATCGAATCTTAATTTCTCGAATCTCATGTGGTGAATCGAAAAGAAATCGAAATCAAAAAAGTCTTCAATAACTTTATCTTGTAATTCTTTGGGTTTGTTGATTTCTGACCATATATTCTCCATATCAGTTTTGATTTGGGAACAAATTGCAGAGAAATTTGGATGTGTGCAATCTCTAATAACAAAGAGTATTTTCGATTTTGACTCATTTTGAGCCAAAAACAATTGAACATTCACTTCGAAAACAGTTCTTAGCAAAGGTATATTGGCCGCGTTATATCTTCCCAAATCTGACTCCCACATATTAATTACAAGTACTTCTGAAAGAGCTAATGCAAATAAAGCCGATTTTCTTTCGAAAAGTGCTTCAGAATCGCCTCTTTCTCGAGAATCCGATCCTTCAACATCAAAAACGAGAATATTGCTATCTGTTGCTTTGGCAGCATGAACTCCTTTTGTAGTTTGCTGCCGACCAATTTTGTCGTTCATAGTGGCAAAAGTGGTCCCAAATAGCAAATTCAAAAGAGTTGATTTGCCTGAACTCTGGCATCCAATAATCGCTATCATTCGATAATCGGCCCCAATGTTCCAGATACCAATGTTCTTAATATGATCATCAAGATTTGCAACAATATCGCCTTCTCCAGTGATGATTTGCTCCATATCCAAATATATGTTTATTAATCGTACAGCTCCGACTCCCTCTTCTCTATTGCCTGTATTACTCTCTTGTTAAATGTTCTTGCAGCATTCTCAATAGGTGTGAAACCTGTTTCGTCCCTATAGTACAGGTCGTTGATGTATGGAAGAAGGCATTGAACCATATCATGCCTACCTTCTATGATCCACTTATTAAGGATTGTGATTCCGTGATTATCAGTTAAATGGGTAATATCGAATCCATTATTGACAAATACAGCAAATATTTGTTCATTTTTTCGATGGCTAATCAAATACCACGGCACAGGGGTGGACTGAACAACTTCATCAACAGTACTTGTTGAAAGGATGAAAGAGAGAACTTCATGGCATCCATTGAGGCATGCATAGTGAATTGGGCGTAGCCTTTCTCTATCTTCCTGATTTATATTCCCATTAAGGGTCCACAAATATGAAAATATTGCCAAAGATCCGAATTCTGCGGCATAGTGCATTACTGTTTTCCCCAATTGGTCTTGAATGAATAAATTTTTAGTATTTTGCTCAATTAAATGAAACATCTCAATACTTTTCGAAGCAGCAGCAAAATGAATAGAATTCCGACCAATCCTATCCGTAGATAAATTTATATCTGGTGATTCAATCATAATATTAGAAACAACACTCATTGATCCGAAAAAAACTGCTGAATGAAAAGAATTTGCGTTTGATCCCAAAATTGGAGGGAAAAAGTCCGGAGAAATTATAAGACCAGCAGAGGGATCATAATCTTGTTCGATTAGTTTTCGATACTCAGCAAGATCATCATTCTTTATTGCACTAACAATATCACATACAGTCATAAATATCCCGTGGGATTTATCTATGTTCGTTAAAATCTCTCATGATTCCGATTGACAGAGAAACCAATCGATCATTACGAGAACAGCAGCAGAAACAATATGCAGAAGAACTTAGACAGCAAATTTTAGAAAAAGAGAGGAATTCAAAGTCTCCAAACCCTTATTCAACTACATCTCAAGATAACGCTTTCGCTTACTCTCCGCCCCCGCCACGAAGGAACAATGGAATGAGATCTAATGCTCCATTTGCAACCACATATTCTCCTACATATAACACAAGAAGCGAAGAGAAACCTAACCTGAAAAAGGAAGCCCTACCAGATTTTTCTCGAACAGCAGTTGCTCCTTTAAACCTGAATATGACCAACTTTGTATCAGAATCTTTACCTTCATTACCAAGGCAATATAATTCTGTAAGCGCTGATATTTCTCTATATCCTGAAAGGCTTAGGGTTTTGGGGCAATCAGTTTCATCACAAAAACAATCTTATCAGACAGCTTTAGGATCTTTTGAAAAGATCAAATCTACTCTGGTTCCATCTGTTAATCAAAAGGTAGTGGAACTAGAAAACCATCTTGAAAAAGTGGTCTCAACATATATACCATCATCAATTCATCCTATTAATTCCAATTCTAGTCGAAATAGATCTTTGCTGGATACTGGATCTAATAGTTTTAATAATCTATCTCAGACAGTTAAAGATTCTCTCAATGAGAAAACCTCTACAATGGCTCAATTTCATTCAAGAATGTTAGATATTGCAGATTCAACCAAGACTTCGTTCTTAGAAGTGAAAAATGAACAAGGAAGGAATCATGATCAACAGGATCTAATTCTCCAAAGGGTTCTCAAGTTAGAGAATCAACAATCGTCCGTTTTAGCTTCTCTCTCATTGAATAACTCCAATTTTGAAAGTGTTGATTCCAAAATTTTAGGAGGGTTTGTTTTGCTACAGAGGGAGATAAATGATACAATTATGTCTATTTCCCAGCAATTTGCATTACAATTGAAAAAAGAGAGTGAAGTATCAAGGTCATTGGAACAAGATGTTCAATCTCAGGTTGAACAAGTTAATCAAAAGTACTCTTCTTCAGTTAGATTATTGCAATCAAGTATCAAAGAAATTACTGATAGCTTTTCATCATCATTAACAGAGCTTTCTTCTTCAATTGGAGATGGATTCAGCAAAACACAAATTGAAACAGATGAAATACTTGTTGGATTGTCCGATGGAATAGATAACATGATAAGCGATACCGAAAAAAACTTCTCCACCATTCAAACTGAGATTGTTTCAACAATTAGGGATATGAAAATGAGTATGAATCAAATTAGATCAATGTTAGAAAATACAATATCATCGGAGTCAGCAGCCAGAAGTAAGAACCAAAAAATTATATATGATAGATTCGTTCATTTTAATAATATCGTAGGAAAAGAGATTAACATTCAACAAGGGAAGCTGAGAGATATTTGCAGTATTCTTGAATCAAATGGAAAAGAGTATATAAAAAGAATGATGAACCCTGTTATTACGGATATTGAATATCTCAGAGCCAAAGGGCTCGAATTGGAGAGAATAGAAAACGGGATAGAATTTCTTGAAAATCAATTCAAAGAATCTCAAACTCAGGTGTTTCAAGGTATAGCGTCATTGCAAAGGACTTTTCAAGACATCAGTGCTTCATATTTAGATTTGAAAACAGGTATTTCAAACACATTTTCTTCATTCAATCAATCTCTTTTTGTGCTTGAGAATAATAAAAGAGAGGATATAGCAATGAAAGAAGAACTTACTCGAAATTCTCAAAGAACAGAGTCTATACTTGAAGACAGGATTAAATCATTAGAAAACCAACTCTCAATGGCATTATCTAACCTGGCTGATTTAACAATCGGCCAAACAGAAGCTAACAACAGTGAAAATAGAGGAGCATCAACTCTAATGTCAATGATCTCTGATATATCAGGGAATCAGATGGTCTTTAAAGATGATTTTATACAGGATTCCAAAACAGATACTAACACTATGTAAATTATTTAATCGTTCTTGATGTTTTACAAATAATCTTCACAAAACAAAATAACGAAAATGATTTCATAAATGTACAAAACAACTAATTCCACTCAACAGAGTTCGACAGCACAAAGTTCTAAAGGATTTTTATCTTTTAGTTCGCAATCTGTTATTAATAGTTCCAAAGGACCCAGTGTTGCTGAACGCATCAGGCAGAACTCTTTACATATTGCATCAAATATTACCAGATTTCGTGATTTTAGCAGTTCATGGCTTTCATTTATGGCAATATTTAAATTATTGCAGCACTATGCAATTATATTAATGCCAAGTGCTTCAAATTTTTGGAAGTCATCAGGATCTTCATCAATTTTTATTACTTTTTTGACATTACCGATTCATATTTGCTTATTCCCTGGCAATCCAGATTTTCATGCATATCTTATGATATTTTTCTTTGTTGTTTTTGCATTCTTCGCATTTTTGTTTTTGCGGTATTTATTGAAGGATCCCAATGAGTTTTCTCTCACGAGTTCGGACATGTATATTATTTGTTTGCTTCTTGGAGTGATTGCACCCATTTCTGTGACTTTTGTTCTATCTGATTTTGGACAATTGTTGAAGCAGTACATTTTTTATGGTGTAAGATCTACAGTATTGGGGATTGGAATTACTCTTGGTGTTTTCACTTCAATCATTATAATCGCTTTCCATTTTTTGTCATTTTTGTTCATCAGAAGCAAACCAATTATTGATTTTAAAATCAAATTTGCTCCATGGGGACCTAGAATCAAGTTTTTCATGCTATTTGAATTATATTTAGGGCTTGAATCGTTTTTCGAAGAGTTTTTAAGATTGAATCAGAAATGGTTTATGTTTGGTTTTTCTTGTTCTTTGATATTAATATACAATCCTATTGTTGTTGTTTATTTAATAAGAAAACCTGTTTTTCAGTGTTATAAGGACACTGCTCATTTTTGTACACTATCATGTGTTGCAATGGTTTCTTGTATAGTAATGAATTTGAATCATTATATTTCTGGACTGACACCAACAATCGTATTTACTATCATTATTATTTCTTTTTCATTGTTTTACATTCTTTTTATGTATTTATTAAATTCAATTTCAGGAGAAAAGTTAAAAAGGCTCTATAGCGTTTATAAACAATCGAAACCTGTTTTGCCCCCAACCACACCACTTGTTTTTTCATCCCCGCTGTCAAACCAAGTTGCATTATCCCAAGAAGCGTATGCAGTTATGCAGTCATTTAACTCGCTAGAAGTCAAGGATTCTTATGATTTTTGTTCATATTTGTCCATTGCGGCTGAAATTCGAATAGCTGCAATTTCGAACCTTGATTTTGTTAAATGGGGATTGAACTACTTTAGTGATGATGATACATTATTAGTTTGCGCTCAGATTTGTCAATATTTTGAGGATACAAATCAAATACAAACCGTACTTTTGCAAAAAATTAGGGAAAATCCAAACAAATCTTTGTTTGATGTATTTCTTTTGAATATAATCGAAGAATTTCATACTGATTTAATATCTGATAAACCTCAATTATTAAAAATGCTTGAAAAAAAAGCTTTAGGAGGAATGACACGATGTAGGCGAGCAGGGGTAATATTTTGGGGTTCTGTCCTTAATCACTCTATGTCATCAATGAAAGAGTCTCTTTGTCGGCTGAGGGACACCATTGAAGAAACTCAATCTCATTTTGAAGAGCTTATCAGATGTTATCCTTATGCACTAAGTTCAATTGGAATATATATTTCTTTTTTAACTGAGATAAAAGGTGATTTCATTGAGTGTGATCATTACATTAATAAGGTATCATCCTATTTTATAGAAAGAAGATCAGATATTACTGAAGATGAAGAATCGATTGATGGTGTATCCCTTCTTTTAAATGATCAATCCCAGTCCTTCTTTACTTTTACTCATAATCTGTCTTCTTATATGGATCAAGAAAGGCAGTCCTCTAATACTACAAGAGCACCAATAATCGCAATGTGGTCATTAACAATTGTTTCTTTGTTAACAGTGATGATTTGCTTTATTTTTATTATTGCTTCGACTCTTATGACTTTTAATACTTATCCTGTTCTTCTAAATATGATTAGAAAATGTTCTGATGCAGTTATCCAAATAGCTTCTCTAACAATGGCATCAAGGAGAATGTGTTTGTTTTCAAAAGGAATTTTATTGCAGTCAACACTTCCATTTGGCAACCAAACTACTGATGCCTCAATATTTGATACAGCTTCAGAGTTACTCCCATACTTTGTGAAAGAAGCAGATGTTCTTCCAACACTGTTGCAAGAGTTTTACCAAGCAACTACCTACAATCCAAGAATGCAATATATTATCGAACATGTTACTGAAGAGTTTATATTTTATGGAGAGAATGTTACAGGCTCTTTTGCTTTTGCTCTTGATATGATGGCAAATGGGATAAGGAATATTGCCTCAAATATACCATCCTTGTATGATGGACAAGAATTACGAATTCCATTTAGTATATCAGAAATAAAAGACACAAAAAAAGAGTATATGCAATTAATGAGGCAAAAAATGAGGGAATCAATGGATTCTGAGAATTTTCATGTTCATGCACACGAAGAAGATGGATTGGAATTAATAATTTCAAAATCCAGAGATCTTTATGAAAAACTATATCAACAAGAGCAGTGTCCGATTAAAAGGCCTTTACTTGACCCTGTAGCTCTATATGCTACTACATGTCAATCCACATCAATCAAGCATATTATTAAGAATGTTAATCAACTTGAGGAACTTTTGGAAGTATACTTTACCGAATTTTTGTCAAATGCAAAAAGTCAAGTTGATAGTTTATCTCAGATTCTGTATTATTCTGAAATTATTCTCCCAATTGCTTTTATTATTGTTTTTACCATAGCCATGATTGTAATCACATGGATTTCTCAAAAAGAAACTAATTTTCGCACAACTTTGTTTTTATCTTTACCTGAACAAGTGGCATCAGATATTTTCCGATCTGGAGGCCATTCATCCAAAAAAAACAAGTCATCTCATAATGATAATGATGCTGAAGTGTGTGAGATTGAACCCCTTACACTTCCTGGACAGTCTCCTCTACAAGATAATGGATCTAATCATGGTGTATCACCAGAGATATCACAAATGAAAGAAAAAGCATTGACAATAGAGTCTTTGGATCAGTTTTCTGCAAGTCATGGTTCAATAAGCGGAACAGGTATTAGATTTTTTATTTATTGGGGTATAATATTCATATTGTTTGCTTCATGTTCATTATTTGGCCTTACATATTATGCAATGTCAATAAATGGGAAATTTTACGGAAGATCATTAATGTTAAGTGAGTCAGCACTTCGATTTACCCATCTGAAGTATTCTACACTTTTTGCTTCTGAGTTTTTCTATCCAAGAAATGATGTTTTATTATTAAATGATACAGTTTTATATGAGTTTTCTAGTCGAATGCTGGAAGAGGCAGCTGTTATTCATGATATTTTGACATATGGCAATGATTTGATTCCATTTGATTTTCGAGAGTATTCTCGTATTCAAGCTCTTTACATCAGAGAATTAAACCCTGTCAGAAGTAATGTTACCGAAGATCCATATCCATCAATATCTTCAATTCATCATGATGGATATAAACAGTTTGGGTTTGACACACAAATGAGACTATATTTCTATATGCTTCGAGGGATAATTGAAAACTTTAAGAACAATAGTACAGCATTTGAGGTAAATGATGGTACATGGCAGCATTTTCACCATATTTATTTTGGTCACTTGATGAGAGATTCTCAATATACTAATGTAGTTTATCATGAAGGTGTTTCAGAAGTAATAGATCAATCACTAATTGTGTCATTAATAATAGCTTTAGGATCACTATCTCTATTGATTTTCATTTTCATTGGGCCTTTAGTTAAAGGACTTAACGCACTTTCAGGATATTTCAATACTACAATCCACACCATTTCTCAAATCCAACCTGAAGTTTTTGCTCGTTCTGTCTATATTGGTAAATGGCTCAGAGGACTAATATCTCGATCCAATTATCAGCAATATGAAGCTAATTTCAAAAGAACTGTTTCTGCATCTCTACAATCAAGGATTATCGATGAATCTCCTGAGAAAGTTCTTATGTTTACTATCCAAGGGCAGTATGTTCCAACTGCATCTCTTGATACAAGTTCCATCGAGAATCCCACTCTTCCAGATATTCTTCAACTTGTTGTAGATCTTAAAGCAGATTTATCTGTCGTGGAAAATGTGCGCCGAGCAATGGAAAGGTTTAATGAAGCTAAAGATACAATCGAGAGTTCTGTTTTTGTAACAAAATCTCTCCAAGGTTCACCAATCAGACTCACAATTCGAGGAATTCCAACCTCCGAATTAGATGTCTCCACAGCTGCATCAATTCAAAAGTTTTATGCTTATGTAGCAATATTAGTTAGGGATGTTACGAAAGAAATTGATGATGAACAGAGATATATTCAACAAAGGGACAAAACCATATCATTATTATCTAAAGTTGTTCCGTTTTCATTTGCCAAAAGAATGCATGATGGTGAAAGAAGAATATCATTTAGTGCGGGAATTGGAACTGTTATGAATATTCGGGTTCCCGATTATGAGGATAATTTTATTGTTCTGGGTCCAATGAATTTTGCTGCTGTTTTAGTTGAGTTGAGATCGCTTATTGATAATCTTTTGAAACAATTCAGTAATGTATCATTAATGTCAATGAGAGAAGGAGTCATTGTGTTTATTGCGGGTTTGTTTAATGATGAACAGAATGGAAGAACTGAAGCTCTAGATACAATACAGTTTGCAATGGCATTTAATGATGAAGCAGGGGTTTTATTTGAGAAAAATGGCTTGGATCCCGGTTTTAGATATGGAGTTTGCACAGGTGGTCCAATATATTGCAGATTACTCATGGACTCCTCCCCTGTATCACTTGTTTCTGGAGAAACATCAACTATGGCAGCAGCTATTATGAATCAATGTAAATCTGGTCAGCTTCTTCTTGAAAGAACAACATATGAATGTATATATGGTGTGAATATAGACGTTCAGATTGCAGGAGACGTAGATTTGAATGGAAAACACTCCACCCTTTATGGTATGAATCTCTCACAAGCCCAAGCAATTGTTGAACCCCTATAATATATAAAGAACTCACTGTTTAATACCTATTGCTTTTGTTGTTATACCTTGTTTCGGACAAAGGATTTCCGACATCATCAGACTTTCGGTTCTTAAACTTCTTTCTAGCCCATTGCTTTATAAAACGGTATGAGAACAGTAATGATGAACCAATACAAAATGATATGATAATTTTTAACAATACTTTCCTTCCAGAAATTTTAATATATCCCACAAAATACCAATCATCATCTGATATGGAAATATCCAAAGAAATGATTCCTGCTTTTTCCATTCTTGGTACATTACAAGAATAATTAGATCCAGCAACATTAATGCACTTAGAAAGATCAGATTGATTAAATCTGCATAAAAATGAATAGCCTACATATATATCAAGCTCTAATGTCAAATTAAACCCGTTTTTCGATCCATATTTTGGATAAAATGACCTAAGCTTGAATTTTGGCCTAGGTGTTGCATAAACATTCATTTTCTCTGGAATATTCTCCGTTTTCATTATATTTTCCGCATTTTTTTCAAAATCATCAGAATTCAACGGATCTCTTGTCATTAATAAAACTTCTTCATCTCCAAATTCAGGAGGGTCTATTAAATAGTACATGTCGTCGATTCCGATTGTTCCCCTCTCGTCATCGTCGTCGTAGCAGTTAACTAGAGCAAGAAAAACAAACAACATTTATAAAAACCTGGATTTGATGCTCAAAGGCCGTACAGACACTGGAACAACAGGCGGAACATATGAAGACTCTATTTCCGGAAGGGAAGACAATACAGACCGTGTGTTTCTCTTCTGAACTATTCCTTCTATTGCATATTTATCTCTTTTCTTCACAACAGACTTAGACCCTGGTACTATGATGAGTTTTCTGGGTGATAATGGGGCCTCTATCATTTTTTTAATGTGATTTTCCTGTGATTTTAGAAGTTCACTCGTAACTTTTTTCCGCTTCATGTCTTTTTGTACTTTAGCATTTGTGTTTATGGCTCCTAAAAAAGAATGAACGCTTCCCTTAATCATTTCGTTTTTATCGCTCCAATGATATTCCCGCTGCAAATTAAATAATTCAACCGGCGTGGACAAAAGCTGATCTAATGCAGGATCCCAATCTTCATTCATAAATCTAACGAAAATAATCGTTGTTGTGTCAAAATAATCGTCAATCTTTGAAAATAGACCCTATCTTGGTAGAGGGGTGGAAATCGTTAGACAATGATGAGGATGTTGTCCTGATGTTATCCATAATGAGCTTTGCTATTTCATGTGGTGGTATTTCGCTTGCGTCATCTCCACATATTGTTGATACAAGATTTGTTAACAGTGAATCTAATTCTTCAAGTGGATTAGTCTTTGTCCTCGGTGCTATTGTGCCTGAAGGCTTATCATCATTATTTTCATACTCTATTCTCTCATACTGAGCTATTCTTGCTGATGCAGTTTGAGGAACCTTTTTCTTTTTAAGCAGTAGCAATACTGCTTTGACTTCTGGTGTAAGCTTATCTTTTGTGATACCCAACTTGATCTGTTCCTTTCTTGGAGAACCAATAGCCTTTAATGTCTGAATTGAACATAATTGTTCATAGAAACTGCAAAACTCATCCTGGGATGTAAGGCCCAGGGAATCCAACGCAATTTCACTTAAATTTGAGTTTGATTTTGCTAAACCTAGAATAGCATTCTTGCCCTCTTCTCCAACTACAATATTACTCATAGAAAGGGATTTAATGGTATCGATTGTCTGTAGATTCTGCAAAAAGTGTATAAAATGAATAGAGTTATTTCTTGTTTTATCGCAAGAAATATCAATCCCAACAATAGAACTCTGTCTAATCAATTCAAATAGAGGAGGTAATATTTGACCAGCATCATCCTTAATGCACCCAGATAAATCAAGATACTGGAGACTTTTTCTTTGAGAAACCAAAAATTTCAGAAAAGGTTGAAAATCTTTGGTGGATAGAGGATTCCCACTCCAGGAAAATTCACATAGTAATGGATTAAACTCTGCCTCAACTAACGGATTAAAAAGATCAGCAGTAATAACACCTTCATTCAGCTGTGAAGCATCAAGAACAAAAGGCCTAACCCTTGTTCTTTTAAGAACTAAATTCATGAAAGAACTAAAAAATTCAGGATTAACATTTGATCCAGAAATACTAATAAAGGACATGTTAGGTGGGACTGATTTCGATAAAATTTGTTTCCTCAACTTGCATTGGAAAAACTCAATGTGTTGTAATAATTTTGATGAACCAAGTAAATATGATAGTATTTCCGTAACATCTGATCGGGGTTTGGCGAAAGTTATGTGGTTTAGCCCTCGAATCTTATCTAGAGCCCTTACAAGCTGTTTTACGGGAAATGTCTCAACAATTAGATCATCAATTCTAATTTGAGCAAGCTTAAGAAAACATGGGTTCTTACATATCAAATTAAAAATTTCTGTCCATTCATTGATTGAAAGAGTTAAAGAAGAAAAAAAAACAGTTTTGATTCTTCCATTAAACTCCGAAAGACCTCGCATAATCCCCACAACAATGGAGGAGCTACACTCTCTGAATGAAAGAGCGTTAATTGATGTTTCTTCTCTTGCCTGCAATGAAAATGCAATATCCCCTTGATTAGCATAATTCTCAAGAACAATCTTTTGAACAGAGAATGATTGCTCAAAAAATACTGATAAAACTTTGGAAATCTGATCCGATGCGAAATTGTGCAAAACCAGAGTCTTGATATCAGAATCCCATGCTATTGCGTGTGAAACGGATACTGCTGCACCTTTAACCTGGAAAGATTCATCAATAGTAAATTGACCAGTATGAGTCTGGTCCCATTCTTTATATATTTTGCTGGTGTGCTGGGAAAATGGGGTTCTATAGAAATGAGAAATTGTGAGAAGTCTTGTCTGTAAAGCATTTATGGGTCTAACAGGGCAGCTCTGATATATTAGAGCATTTGGAGGCGATGACTCAACTTTGAGTTTACTTGCATTCGGAACTTGGAAATAATTGCATGCATGTTGCATCAATAGAATGTATCCGATGTTGCAAGCTTCTTCATACCGAAAAGTAACCTGATCTTCTCCAAATTGCAATGTGAGAGTATCTGGTTCTATATATGATACTTTAGTTAAATCAATAACAGTTTTGTGCAAAGCAATATCAACTGATCCAAAACGATTTCTAAATAAATAAATAGCCGCAGTAGTAATAAAGAGAGATCTATTGTCTTTTCCTCCCTTTCGATGAAGTTTCACCACATCACATGCAACAAAGATACTTTCCGATGAGCCCCAAAAATGTTTGGAATAATTATCAATCTTATTCATGGGGATTTTAACAATGGAAACAGGTGGGCGATTTTTGGATTTCATAAAAATTATAACGAAACAAGTTTACCTGTGACCCCTGAACTTGAACCTTTCTATTGGCTTATTGATCTCCTGTTGGATTTTCTCTTCTTCTTTTGTCCATTCACTCTTCATTTTAAATATTTCTTCTTCTTCCTGAATTTGTTTCTGATATCTTGATTGTCTTCTTAACTCATTCTGGTTGTCAAGGATGCTTTTCTGATGAAGGACCTTCATATTTCTTTGTTCTCTTTCTTCGAAATCTCTTTGATTTTTCTCTTGTATTGATGCGTGAATGTATTCTTTTTCTGATAGCTTTTGTCGTAATGTTTCTTGTTTTGTCTTTTCTTTTTCCTGCATTTGCCATAATTGGTATCCTTTTGCATCAAGCATCAAATTCTTCCGTTTTTCTTCTTGTATTCTCCGAACACTATCTTGTTTCTCTTGTTCTTCCTGTTGAGCCTGCATCAAGTATAAATCAATCTCATTCTCGTTTTCTTTTTCTTTCATCAGCTGTTTCTGAATTATTTGCCTATCTCTTTCCATTCTTCTCTTTGCTATCAGCATCTCAACCATTCGGTTTTCTTCTTCTTTCAATTGATCTAACTTGGCCTTTTCCAAATACTGACGATCTATATCTGCATCTCGTTTTCTTTCGATATCTTTCCTCCGCATTTGATCCTGATTAATTGTATCCAATTCTCTTCTTCGAGCTTCTTGTTCTTTAGTCTTTTCTTCTTGCATTTTCTTGGCTTCAATAATTCTGTTTTCATTAATCCTTCGGTAATATTCTTCTTCTTCTTTTCTTTCATTCCTCTCTCTGATTAAACGATCTTGATTTGTCTGAATTTGAGCTGTCCAAGCATTTCTGTTTTGCTCAGCCTTCCTGGAATTCTCAAGATTCTCTTCCTGTTTTATTTGCATCTCAAACTTTGCATCTTCAACATACTTGATCTTCCAATACTTATCCTCCTGTTTTTCAAGTTTTTTCTCTTCCTTCCGCATTTTCACTTGTTGGTCTCTTTCCTTAATGACTTCTTTTTGTAATAAATTGGATATATGAGCTCTTAATGGATCACATTCTTCCCTCCATTTATTCTCCAGTCGTGTTTGTACATCTTTTTCATGCTCAATTTTCCTTTCCTCCCTTATTTCTTCAAGCTCCAATTGTAGACGAGCTCTTCTTTGAGTAGGAGTTTCAACCAAAGACCTCAACTCTTTTGAGTAAACTTGTTCTTCGCCTTCAAGCAAATCCTTCAATCTCTCACGCCTCTCATTCAGTCTCACAGCATATTCTTCCTTTCGTTCTCTCGCAAATTGTTCAATCTTCAAATTGTTCATCTTATTACTAGTCCTATTAACAAAATTTTGCACATGGCGAGCTTTCTCATCCCTAATAACTGATTCTCTATATATTTCAAGCTCTTCTTCCCGCTTTTGTCGATCCAAAATGCTCCTCCACCCTTCACTGACTCGTTTTCTCATATAAACTAAACGTCTATAATGGGAGACCTGGGAGACCAAACAGAAGCCACTTTTTGAATTACCATAAAATTGGCAATTTTATTTCAATTTTGAGATATTTACCTCCGCTTGCGGTTTTTTTGAATTATTATATTAATCCAATTATTCTTTTGAAAAGGCAGCAAAATTTTATTCACAAAAAATAATTTCTATTCAACTTAATGTTGTCCAATGATGGTTTTAAGCCTCTTGTATCCATTGGTATGACATATATTTTTGAGAGTAATCCTGATCTAAGTGCCGCTTCTGTAGTCTATCTTGAACAAATTCTTGATTTATTTGTTAACCGCAAGTTATCTCAGTTTGACGCTTCAAATGCTTTTATAAGAACCATTGGAAACACAAATCCACTTGAGAAAATAATTAGGATACTTACTGTTGGAGATAATCCGCTTCTCAAGATTGATGATTACCCTGAAGCCACAAAAGCTCTATTACTTACAAAAAGGTCAAGGCAGTGGACTGAAATTGAAGATCAACGTTTATTAGCTGGAATTCATCGCTTCGGGCTCGAAGCTTGGGGTTCTGTTGCTGCATTTGTTGGAAATTCTAGGACCAAAGCTCAATGCAATCAGCGTTGGACTAGGGGATTGGATCCAAGGCTCCAAAAGATACACTGGACCCAAGAAGAGGATAGATTACTAATGTGGGCAGTAGAAAAGAATGGAGAGAAATCTTGGACCAAAATATCTCAAGAAATGGGGAAAAGAAGTGATGTTCAATGCCGCTATAGATACAAACAACTAATGGAAGAGCAAAAAAAGAATGAACCTGTTCAAGAAAATAAAGTTTTAAATAACATTGGGCAGTTCCCCTTGTTGTTTTCTGATACATTCATTCCAAATAACAAGAAAACCCTTCCTTCTATAAGCACACTCATACCAAACTAACTGAACTTTTTCCGAATATAACAGTATAAATCTGATGCTAACATGGCTATCTCCTCATGATTGCTTTCCATTGATTCATTTAGTATCTCAATGAAGTCTCCACTTGAAAATTCTTCTATAATCCTGTTTTGGAATTCTTGATCGAGCAAATCCAGAGACACTATCCGACAAAAAGCCTGAAGAATCAACATTTGATCTTTAATACAACACTCGCATAAATGCTCCGCAAATTTTTTGATTATCTGCCGTTTCTCTATCATATCCCCTATAACCTTTTTGTCGTTACAAAGAATGAATAATGTAGACAACAATCTGTATGAATAAGTTTTGACCTTGAAAGATGACTCATCAATCCAATCAAAGATAAATGAAACAAGTTGAGAGTTAAACAACTGTTGGCGAAACAACTTGGATTGACGAAACAATATAATGCAAATTTTCAGGATTAGCCTAACAAGTGGCTCAGTTTCTGAGCTGTAGGGTATAATAAAAATGTTAATTATTGGATATGTCACCAAAAACTCCAGTATTTCATCAACCGGTGCCATTTTGTTCTCGTCCACGAGAATTAAAATGATATCCAATGTCCTCTTTGATGATATCACATCATCTGATGTGAAAGAATCTAAAATTCTCCGAAAAGCTCGTGATCCAGCAAATTCAGTATACCACTTGGTAGTAACATTATATAGCAATGAGTTGATGAGCAATTCGATGATACTTAGGTGCTTCTCTTTTTCATGGATGGCTAAATAGTTGTTAGATCTATCAACTAAGTCTGGCAAACATGATTGAAGTGCCTCATACCTATCCACTACCTTATTGACTAAATCAACACTATGAAAGCAGTATTCATATTTAATCACTCTATCAACAAAATAGAGTGCATTAATGTCATCTAAATCCAATTCAAGATAGTTAACCATATGAATAATCACTTTGTTTATAGAATCAGATGGAAATGAATCCAAAAACTTAACTAAAATTGATATTGAATTGTTTCCTAATATCTTTTGGATCAAAGATTGGTCCTTTTCTATTAAGCACAGCAAAAAATCGGCCGATGCAGTAGATATATTGTGAGATGTACTAAATACTCCATTAATTGCATTATCTATGATGTTTTCGCTTAATTTGAGATCAAAAACATCTAAAAATCGGATTAATTGATCAAAAGAGTTTATAATTATGCTCTCTTCGTTGGAAAATGTCCCATTCTCAGCATTTTGCAGTACATCTATATAATTATCAATAGAAATGCCGCTTTCATCATCAATTAATAACCCTGAATGCTCCTCCGAATCCTTACACAATATATATTGCCTTAAAGTCTCGCTTTTAAAAGAAGAAAGGGATTTAAAATTCATGTTCTTTACTGAACACTTCTTTGAAGCCTCTGACTAAGTCCTTCGTTATACTGTTCGGCCATTAAATCGTAAAGCTCTGTAGCAGAGGTATTAAGGCGTTCGGGTGCTTCGGCGAAGCAGACAAAGAGTGTATCAGCCATTGTCATTAATGGCTGTTGTAATACAACGAAGAAGCAAAGCGATACTAATGAAGCAACAATAGGAACAACGATGGATCCGACAGATCCCTTTCCGTAGAGAAACGCGCCAAAATAGTAGCCACCAACACCTCCAACAATAGTAAAAACGAAAAGATTGTAGAATAATGAGTCTGCAACCACATTGCCAGCAATAAGAACATCAATGAATCTCCTGAATGATAACTCCATCCACCTTCTGCATCCTTCTGAGAATGGTACACCATAAACTGCGCAATAAATGAGAGCGTATCTGTTCATCCACTTGACGAATGCTTCAATACAAGCAAGAATGCATATAGCGATGCACTTAAGAATGAGAACACCAATGTTATCGTTGCCACTGGAACTGGATTCAGCAAGATATCTGAGTGTTGTAACCAAAGCAAGAAGGAAAGCAGCAACCGAGGCACTACCAAAAGATGTTGTGCATGCACGCTTGAATGATTCCCATACTGGAGACTTAGGGAAATAAACGGTATTGTCTAAGAAATACCAAGAAGCTGCGAGTCCAGCACCAGTCATATAGGTAACATAACCAAGTGTGTAAGCAACCCAGAAATATGAAAATAGAGCATAAATATAGATCAAATAGCTCATGTTTGAGGCGACAATACCAATAATAAGAGCGCTAAACACAATGTTAATGATGATTTCAACGAAAATTTGAACAACACATAAAAAGATAATGGATGGGTATCTCTTAATAAGATTTGTGCATTGCTTGAGAACAGCTGCAGAAATTCTGAAGTATTTGCGGGCAACACAGTAATAAATTGAGCCAATTAGAAGGAAAAATCCGGGGAAAATGAAAAACAAGAACGAGCCAGTCATGAAGAATGGCAATAAGCAAATCAAGCTCATTATAATTAAACCAATGAAAACACCAGCCTTGATATAAGCGTATGGAAAAGATGATGCATATGCAAAGTGAACAATGTTAACAATAAATGCCAAACCAACTCCAACAAGAGCGCTACTCTTAATTTGATCGAGAACGGGTCCTTTAACGCTGGGTGATTGGCTTGAAGTATTTGTATCTTTGCTCCATTCGTTAATCTTTGGTGCTCCAACTTTCATTGTATACCATGCAAGAATAAAAACACCAATCAAATTAATCCAAAACAATATATTAAAGAATAAATCATTGTATTTGCTCTCTGGTTGCCTGGTATTCCTGGCAAACGTTTCAGGCTGAAAACTATCTGGCTGGCTCCAAAAATACGAATAGGGAGATGGATCAGCTGGAATTTGGTTCCATTGTTGAATGTTCATCTGTTGGTATGGAATACTTGTGGGGTCGTACGAGTAAACGTAACCTCCCTGTGGCGGCATTGGTTGCTGATAATATCCTTGAGGAGGGGGTTGCTGATAAGACCCTTGGATTGGAGGAATAGAATTCCTTGGTTGCTCCATGAGTGTCTGGTTATATGTCATCCTTGAAATACAATATGTAAAGTTACCTTTTCAGTTTCAATTAAAAACGAACGTTGAAAAAAATTTCAATGAAAATGAGGATTTATCGGAGTCAGTACTGTATGAACTCTTATTCTGTCACTTTTGAGATGGTCGATCAATCGTAACTGGGCAATTTCTGGTGTTAGTTTCCAAATAAAATGCTCAGATAATGTTTAGTCATCAAAAGCAGATGTCCCAAACTATTATCATCACAGAAAAAAACATACATCAATAATTATGAACGGCCAAAGTACTGAAAATCCAAGGGTAAATTTTCCATTTTTAGTAACAAGCTTATAGGTCATCGAAAGAGAAGAAGAAAGGGAGTGGTTGGTCTGAAACTTTTTGCGCCTTTATTGTGGTAGTTTTGCACATTATTTGTTGATTTTCGGATTCATCGTGATCTTTTGTAGAGTCATCGTACATTTCTCTCAAAATTAAGGGTAATTTTGGAGATGTTTCCCATTGAGAAAACCCTAAATCGGCAATTCTAGCTGCTTCCATGTAATATTCATCAGGGCCTTCATCTTCTGATTCTATTTTCCGTAAGATTTGCTCCAAATTAGACTTTCTTTTTTTCTGACTGATTCTCCTTTGCTCAATGATAATCACATCATCGTCTTGTATGTTTTGAAAATCAAGGCTAAAAAGGGGCTTGAGTTGAATATCATCTTTGAAAGCGACAAAATAGCAGTTATTATCAGGAATTAATTCTAATTGATCCAGTATTTGGTCTAATGTGGCATCAGCATTGACAACTATGCTATACTCCATATCATTTACTATCAGGTTCACACTAATGGTAGTGTTCATATAAAATTATGATTAAGTTATTATATTGAATTTTTTCAATAAGATAATTTTTTTTGATAACATCGGATCTTATCAAATAAGTTGCTTTTGTGATAACTTTATTTAGAATTCATTTTTGAGGAATTTTCTTTCTATCAAAAATAAAGATATTGTTCAGAATGTTTTATTGTTTTGAGAATTAAAACCAATGGATTATTCTATGTTTGAGAATTAAAACCGAAAGATAATTATTTGAAAAAATAATCTTATTCCTCAATGTTGGTCAGAGACTAAATTGTGATAAATATCTTCTCCAAAGTTAAAAAGTGTCAAACATTAAATTTTATGGCCAACCATACCTAATGCTGGGAAATAATGGTTGTATTAATATATAGAGATGTTTTTGATCATTGTTGGAGAATGTAATGAAATGATTATTGAAAACAATCAAGACATTCAGGTTTTTATCTATTCTTTGTCAATTTTTTGACAAATTTGTGAAGAAATTTACCCCATAAATTGCCAGCAGTGTAATTTGTTGTTTATGATTCTATTCATTTTACTGTTTAGTTATCCATTGCAAAAATCGTTATCTTTGCATTTAGATGCTTCTAAGATAATTAATATTGCTAATGGATCTTATTTAATGAAATGGAATGATATTTCTGGAAATTCAAGAAATGCAATACCAATTTTTGGCCAAAATGGTGCAATATTTGTTAATGGAACCGAAAATGATGATCCCTACTTACATTTTGATGGTACCTCTGGTTACCATGTTGAGGATGAGATTGGATCACTTACTAACATGTCCATTTTTGTTGTACATCAACCAATTTTTGACGGATCTAGAGTAGGTGAATACACCGATATTGTTGATTCACAAGGGGATGTCACAAAACTTTTTGCTGATGACAATGGCGTTTATGTTATAAATGCTTTTACTACAATTGGTTTCCATACTTATATTGTACCGCAAAGTATTGAGAGCATTGATGTTTTAGTTGTTGCTGGAGGGGGCGGTGGTGGATCAGATAATGGAGGAGGAGGAGGTGCTGGGGGATTAGTGTTTCAGTCCAATATTATAGTGGTTCCCGGGTCGAGTTATCGGCTTAATGTAGGATCTGGTGGGATTGGTTCGACAATAAATGTTGGAGGTGGGAAAAATGGAGATAACTCTGCTTTTGGTACAATTATTGGGATTGGAGGTGGTTCTGGAGGAGAAGGTGAGTGTGGCGTTCAGAAGGCTAAGTCGGGCGGATCAGGAGGAGGAGGTCATGGTGAAAGCAAAACTTGCTTATCTGAATCAAATGGAGCAACTGGACTCCAGCCCTCTTCATCATCTGGTGGATTTGGGAATTCTGGTGGAAATGGTGGTACAGCTGGTGATAATGGTGGTGGCGGTGGTGGAGGAGCCGGAAGCGTTGGAGGAAATGGGAACACAACACATGGTGGAGTTGGAGGCAGTGGAAAGTATTTTGGTGATATTTTTGGTACCTTTTTCGGTGACAATGGATGGTTTTCAGGAGGAGGTGGAGGAGGCTCACAAAACACATGCTCAGGATGTGTCAATTTTGGTGGTCTTGGTGGAGGTGGAATGGGTGGTCCCATTAGTGACATACATGGCCGTCCGAACACAGGAGGTGGAGGTGGTGGCAGAGGTTATACATCAAGCAATAGTGAAAAAGGTGGAAATGGTGGATCTGGGATAGTTTTAATACGACATAAAATTAACACTATCAATATGCGAAATCTGATTTCCGCTGGTTATTCATTGAGTCAAGGAGATAAAACTCTCTATATTGATGAATGGGGAAATCGTTATTCTATTAATACGTTCACAACTGTTGGCTCACATTTATATATAGTACCTAACAATACTAGATCACTTGAAGTTATAGTTGTTGGAGGAGGTGGTGGTGGAGGAGCTGATAATGGAGGAGGCGGAGGTGGAGGAGGAATAGCAGTTTCTGATCATTATGTTGTCGAGCCAAATACCACTTATCCTGTTAAAGTTGGAAAAGGAGGTACAGGTGCAACAATAAACCAGAATGATGTGAAAAATGGTGAAGATTCTGCTTTTGGTACAATTATTGGGATTGGAGGTGGTTCTGGAGGAGAAGGTGAGTGTGGCGTTCAGAAAGCTATGTCGGGCGGATCAGGAGGAGGAGGTCATGGTGAAAGCAAAACTTGCTTATCTGAATCAAATGGAGCAACTGGACTCCAGCCCTCTTCATCATCTGGTGGATTTGGGAATTCTGGTGGAAATGGTGGTACAGCTGGTGATAATGGTGGTGGCGGTGGTGGAGGAGCCGGAAGCGTTGGAGGAAATGGGAACACAACACATGGTGGAGTTGGAGGCAGTGGAAAGTATTTTGGTGATATTTTTGGTACCTTTTTCGGTGACAATGGATGGTTTTCAGGAGGAGGTGGAGGAGGCTCACAAAACAAATGCTCAGGATGTGTCAATTTTGGTGGTCTTGGTGGAGGTGGAATGGGTGGTCCCATTAGTAACATACATGGCCGTCCGAACACAGGAGGTGGAGGTGGTGGCAGAGGTTTTACATCAAGCTATAGTGAAAAAGGTGGAAATGGTGGATCTGGAATTGTAATGGTAAAATCCCTTCATCAAAGTATATTTGATGTCACCTACAATGATAAAGAGATTTCAATCAACGTTTCAAATAGCAAAGCAGTGATACCATTGAATGTTTTGTGTTGTGAAAATTCAATTTTATCTATAATTTTTGATGAAAATACTGCCAGAGTGTGGGTGGATCACATGTTTCAAACATCGATATCACCTCAAAATTTAATGAAGGCTAATCAATGGTTTATTGGTAGTTCCCTTGGTTCTTATTTCAAAGGAAAGATATCAGAGGTAATTGTTTTCAATCGTTCCCTCACACTAAATGAGAAAGATGAAGTAGAACTCTATATCAAAAATAAATGGAAAACAAAAACCATCTTACCTTCTAATCCAAGACGCTTTCACAGGCATTTCATGATAATACTATTCTCCTTCATAATATGAAAAATATGTTTTCAAACATTAATATTTAGTCGTCAAAAGAAAAGAAAACTGGAAGAGGCTGATCAGATACTTTTTGAGCTTTAATTGTAGTTGTTTTGCATACAATTTGGTGGTTTTCTGATGCTTCTTTGTCATTAATCGAATCTTCATACATCTCTTTTAGAATAAATGGTAGCTTTGATGAAGTTTCCCATTGAGAAAACCCTAAATCTGCTAATCTTGCTGCTTCTAAATAAAATTCATCAGGTCCTTCTTCTTCATCATTCAATCTGTTAAGGATTTCATCTAAAACCTTATTGCATCCTTTTTGATTTTGATTTATTCGTCTTTGTTCTAATATAATTACATCATCATCATGAATATTCTGAAAGAAAAGGCTGAATAGGGGCATTATTTGAATTTCTTGTTTAAATGCAACCAAATAATGGTCTGTTTCTGGAATAATGTTTAATTGTTCTATAATTTGGTCTAAAGTAGCATCAGAATATACAATTATACTATAATCAAGGCCATTAAAAATAAGATGGATCGTCAATATGCTATTCATAAAAATGAAAATGGGGATGTTCAGAATTATTTGAATGAGATTCCATTTTTTTGAAAACATTTTATCTTTTGAAAAGCATTTCTTTTGTTAAGGAATTATTTTCCGTTATTAGTTTTTGAAAAGGAATATTTCAATTAAAAAGTGCAAAACATCTCACAAAATTTTATCAAAAATCAATTTTGATAATAAAGAAACCTCCAATTTTGAACGAAAATATCGGTTTTAATCCATTTTCTGAATATTTAGATATTGTGGTGAATTTATTAAGTTACGATAAATATTTTGTTCAGAATATTCCTTGATTGTAATTGCATTGATTCATCGGGACACATTTCAGTAAAAGAACCAATATTTTTAGTATATGAGTAATTATTCGGGAGAAAGCTTAAACCCAACAAAAATTCTCTCCTCTCTGTTTAGGCTCCATTCATTGTGTTGTTTGTTATTAATAAGGTTTTCATTCTCGATTTTTGGAAAAGTTTCGGAATTCTGCTGTTGTGTGGCTTTAGGAACGAGGTTATAAGAGAGAGTTGCTCTTGGTTCTCCAATGAATGATTTCTCTTTAATGGCTGGTTGCTCTAATTCAACAGAAATTGAATAATCAAATTTAGAATCAGTTATGGCGTCACAACAAAACTTTCCAGGAGAAGATATCTGTAAAAAAGATCCTTGAGAACTCACCATATTCTCTTTTAATTGAGAATTGGCCAAATAAACAGTATTATGTGAATTTTCCGCTATAAAAGCAGGAATAATAGTCTCTACTTCTTGATCTTTGGTATTTGCTAGATTTTTCTCCGTTTGTACAGCAACATCATAGTATTTCCGAATTATCGGTCTTTTAGCCCACAAATCGATTGGAAATGAAAATGAACTACCGAAAACATCGTGAAAATCAATTTTATTTGATTCTATAATGGGAGATTTGCTCCAGGAAAAAAGATTTTTTATCATTTTATTCATTAAAATTGATCCAAGTAATAATAAGACTCGACATCTTTGCGCAATTCTTCAGCTAAGAGAGCTTTTAACTCCGTGTTAGCAAAAGTTTTACATACTTCGCTATATCCTGATATTGTTGTTATATCCTGATCGCTTATCATGAATGATTCGGCAATAATAACTAATACAGTAGAGACCATAACACATATTTTCTGATTGTTTTCATCTAAAACCCTTGAAAGAAGGATCAAAAGTCCATTTGATGACATTGAACATATATAATCCGAGTTAGAATACGGAAATAGCTTTAATAAATAATGAACAACTGATACTTTCTGAACAAACGAACCGATTCCAAGAACAGTAATCATAAGAACAATAACAATGTCATCAACTGTTGGTTTCCAAAAATCAATAATCGTGGATAAAAAATAAAATAGATATTCAGGAGAGTTTGTTGGGTAATAGTTACAAGCAGCAACCATAAAACTAATAAAATCTGGTCCCCATAGAGTTTCAAGAATATTGATGGAGTGCTTCAAAGATAGAAGTTTGAACAACTGTATTGTGTCTGTTTCTGATTTAAATGAATTCATTAAATAGTCTTTGGCGCCTGATTCAATTGATATTGGATACCCACGAAAAGATAACGAATGCAAAGTACTAATATATGGAGTCAGGCAATTATCATAGCCCCATCTGGACAAATTCTCCAAAAAATATACAATTTGCTCTAAATACTCTGACTTAAAGCATTTTGATGCAGCAGTATCAACAATAACACTGTAATTATAGTAAACTTTTTTCCTTATTCGGATTCCAGTCATTAATACATAGGATACATTGTACATTATTCCATTTTCAACCATATATCCGCTTGTCCAATGATGATTTAGTGCAATTGTTTTAAGCAATATTGATAAAGATACAAAAAGAAGGCTATTATCGCTCTCCATCAACCCCATGCTTCTATTAATTATTATTTTAATATCATCATCTTCGATTCTCTCAAACAATTGATTGAACATGATTATTTCAACCTCAATGGTACTCTTTAAAACACTTAGTTCTTCTTTCTCTATAAAAATATCCATAATTTTTTCAAATATAGCTTGATCAATCATCTTCATTGTTGGAATAATACGTTTTAATACTGATAACCCTTGTTTTACCATTTCATCATCACCTTTGAGTAAATCTAACCCATTAGCTATTCCATTTTCAAACTCTAAAGCCTTTTCTGCTCTTTCAATATCCTCAACACGGGAGTGTTTTAAAGTCAAGTCCATATTTATTATGTATCATGAATCCAAATACCTCTCATTCATAATGCAAGTGAGAACTGTTGAAATACAGAAAAAAAAATTAATTGGAAACTTTAAATATTTGTGGAAAACCATTTGGAGAACAATTCGGATAAATGTCTTTGAAGAATTGTGCTATTAGTCATTATCAGGGGAGTTATGTTGCTTTTACAAAACAGAAAAGCTTTCTTGAATAATGGTTCATCAAAGCCATTCAGCATTTCAATTGCAGATATTGTTGGTAGACTCCACTCATAAAACTGTGATTTGATCACACTGGGGTACAATAATAATATATGATTAATATGATTCAACAAATCGTTCTCAAAAACAGTAATATTTTGATAAAGAACACTGAGCAAAACTTGATTTGCATTTGCCCATATGATATTTGAATCCTCCGAAGGAAGATACAATTGATATCCAGTATCAATCTTTTTTAATATCCGATATAAATGAGAGGAAAACTTGTTTTCGTGATCTAGTTCTCGAATTTCGGATAGAATTTGAATGTATAAATTCGCATTATTTGTCGAAATTTTTTGAATTGAAAATGAAATTTGGTTCAGGGAATCAGCCAATGATGATAATTGATCATCATCAAGGATTGAGAATTTATTATTAATAAGTTTTTGAAGGCAATACAAGGAGCAATATGACAATCCTTCATTTATGGATATTACTGGTTTCTCTAAACAATGAATGAAATACTTAAAGTAGTCACCAAGTATTGACCAATACTCAGGAATGATCTCATTATTAAGTTTGCCCAGAAACTCAATAGTCGATGAATAATACATATCATCTTTAGCTTTTGTTGCTTGGTCATTAAAAAACTCAGGAATTGTTTCGACAAATATGGTTCGCCATAATTTTTCATTGCTTGAAGAATTCTTTACAAGCTCGGTAATAATTGCTAAAAATGTCCGATAAGATTGTCTCCTAACATCTAAATTATCGCTCGAACTACATTGCGAAACTGCTTGTAATACTGATGACCATGAATCTAAATCAGATATTTCTATTATAGATGATAAATCATTAAAATATGAAACAGCTTTAACTCGTATGTCATCATTAATAGCATTTAAAACATACGAGCATAGGATGGAAACCACATGAATTACATTTGGAGATAAAACATCAAGGGCTTTAGACATCAGCTGTTCTACAACAACAAAACCTGCTTGTTGAACAAAAGTATCAAGAGAAGCTATAGTCAGAATCTGAAAAACAACAATCCACCCTGATTGGAACTGAGATGCTGTGTCACACAATAGAACAGAAATACAAGTTAAAACAAGTTCCTTGATTACTTTATCGTTTTGTTGTTCAAAAATCTGCAGAAATGGTAATAGAAAATGTTGTTGAAAATGAAACTGTGTCAGCTCCTGTTGTGCTAAAAACTTCGACGCTAATTGTCGAATAATATCGATTGCTACTTCTGCATTTGATCTGACAATTGAACAGCCTGCATATTTAAGATGGGATCCGATTATATCCCAAATTGCCATCCAAATAAATCTTGGCCTTTTCATATTGTAGTGAGCGACAATTGATAATTTTTGTAGCAAATACTGTCTTTGAGGAACCTCATTTAGTTCTTGCTTTGATACAGAGCACACTGCTCCAATAAAATCTACCAAAGATTCTCGATCTAAAGACGAAGTTGATGTAAACAAATCATCTATGATTTCAAAATTGTAATCAAATGAGGTATTCTCTTTCAACTTCTCGATTGCAGAAATCTCTCCCATTACTATCTCCCAAGCTCCCCTGAGGAAATGCCTATCTTCCATAGCTATCTTTAACAAGAAATTGGTGCAATCAATGTTTTTGCTCTTAAATTCTCTGGTAGTTTTGCGGAGATTTGTAAATTTTGCAAATGAATCTACCAATGTATCAAGTGCAGACTCAATAAAACAATGTGAGGCAATATGAACGGATAAAGACAATCCCTCTAAACATGTTTTATATATTTCTGGATCATTAGATTGCTCAAATGTCATTGTTAATGCTGCAAGAGCTCCTCCCCAAATCTCCTGGAACATTGGACCGATATATAAAGGCGATTCACTTCTGTGCCAGGTTTTGTTAATACTCATTTGGGATTTCTTTTTAGCTTGAGCAATTGTTGATGAGCATTGACTCTTGTAAAGGTCAGCCCTTTGAGCACGAGTAAGCAATGCGGAATTTGGGACGGCTGATTGGGATAAGAATATCTTTTCAGATGTAATTCCTCTATACAAATCTTCTAATAAGTTATATGATAAATCCTTCCCTCCATCAATGGCTTTGTTATTTGCTATAAACTCTTCTAAAGTCATCCTTCTTTTCACATTAGGATGGTGAGCATCTGTATGAAGCATTAAGGTGCTAAATGCTAAAACATACACAGTATCAGCACAACTAAACAAAGTTGGATTATCAATATAGAACTTGGTTCCAAACTGTTCCATTATTCTATCAATCATTTGAGCTTCACCTGGGATTTGAAACTTACTAAGAAAAGACCTAAATGCTTGTTCAAATGTCAAACCACGAAAATCAAAGCAATTTGCAAAACACCTTAAAACATTTTTTGATTGTTCCGAAGACCCACCAATGACTTCACCCACACTTATTGGATCAAGTGAAGGAGTTGAGTATAAAAACTTGGCGATAGACATTGGTTCATTCTCAATCACACTATGTTCAATTAAAAATGCAATCCCTTTTTTAAATGATCTCTTAAATATTTCAATACCTTGGTTAAACACATCTTTGGCTTTCTTTGCATCCAAGAAATTTTGGGGTGCTTCTGGCTCTGCGGCTTCTTCTTTCTTCTCAAAATTATTAAAATATTGCCATAATGAACCCAAAATTGTAACCAATAATGATAATGCTTGTTTTTGTGTTACTGTATGTTTGGTATCAGGAAAAGATAATTTTTCGATCTGCAAAACAGTATTTTCAAAAACATTTTGAAAATAACCTGATTGGTCACAATCATAATTAATAAAGCAATCAACAAAAAGTTGAGGTTCTTGTGATAAAAATTTGAACACACTAAATGTTCGATATAAAACTTGAGGATCTGGCGATGTGAGTGAAATCAGCAAACCTTTAACAAATACTTCATTTAATCCTTCGGTGTAATATCCTGCAAAACGATTCCACACAATCTTTAAAATATCAGCTGTTGGTTCTGCAAGTTGTAATCTAGAATCCAACGCTAAAGATAAGAAAGCGACATGAAGTTGAGTCTGGAGCAAAGATCTAAAAGCTGGAGTTGAATAGAACCTACATTGCTGACGAAGTGCAAATATCAAGAAATTAGCTGCTAGTCTGATTGTCTGAAGCTTCATTTTATTGTTTTCAATAATACTTGAGATAAATGATATGACAGCAAACATATCAACATCTCGAATTGTTGGATAATACTTATCACTATTTATCACACCATTAAGAAATCTTATTATGCTCAATGAGTGCTCAACTAAAGTATTAGCTAACACCCTGGTAAAATCATTAAGATTATGAGATGAAGGAACTTCAATTGGTTCATCGTAAGCAGAAAAAATCGCCAAAAGCGACTCATTAATTGATGTCTCAATTGTAGTTAATGATGCTGGATTCTCTGTAAGGTTGTATATCTTAAAAAGTAACTTAAACATCTTCCTAAGTAATCCCCCATGGGCATATCTTATTCCACTTTTGCTTCGAAGGCAGGCAATACAGACATTGCAGCACTTAAGATTCAGATCATCATTAGCAGCCAAATCTGTTTGGACTAATAAACTAATAATATCATGGGTTAGACTCTTGTCAGGATAGAATTCTGATGTTGCTTGATGAAAAACTTTGTAAAAACAATCTAAAACAGTATTCTGAAATTGTTTTTTCTCTTCTTGCATTGCATCGAAAAATGGCTGTAAAACAGTTTTTAAAACAAATGACTTCGACCTTTCATTTACATCCTGAATAAACTTTTCAGTTTCAGAAATTGAATCCCTCAATGGTTTATGAAATATATTTCCGCAAAGCTTCTTTAATTCCATTAATTGGCCATGAATCATTGGTATATAAGATGAAACTGAACTCATTGTGTCTGACACTTTTGCTCAATAATCGACCGAAATCAAAAACAAACAATGTTGTCGCACACGGTAAAATCAGTGCACTCTTTCATCAGTGATAGGGCTTTCTCTTGATTATAACATCCAATATTTTTGAGTAAAAAATCAAGAGGTATTTGTGTTGAAGATTTTGAGAAAAATAGTATCCCTCTCCTTATTCTTTCATCAGAAATGCAATCCCATAAGTCGATATATAGTCTGGGATATTCAATACCATTTTGTTGAAAAAGCATATCTCTTCCATTCCAGATTGAGTCTGCATGAATCGGAATCTGATATTTCTGGGGTATAATGGAATAAGAGACTTGTTTAGGGTAGTGATTCAAAAAAGACGCAAGCATAAACGCATCTATTGCGGAAGGCATTATATCTTTTGTGCAGGGGAAAAGAATACATCGTTGTAATTGTGTTGTTGCCATTGCAAAATCTCGTAAAAGCAAGAAATTAATCCCACAATAGTAAAGAGACATTGTAAAAGTGCGGGGGTTCTTAATAGAGCTGGGAATATGCGACACTGGAGAACGTATTGATGCTGCAAGATACAAATACGCTGTAATGAAGCTTGGTTCATCAATTTTAATGAGATTCTCAAGTACTTTAATTGATTCTTGTTGTTTTAGGCATAAAATAGACGCTTTCCCATACCGAATTGAAATTCCCGTTAAAAACCTGGTTTCATAAGATTTTAACTGAGAAAACATATAATTGATCGATTTATAAATTTCCAAAGGACACAAATTAACGGGAATAATGAAGACCAACGCAGTTATTTGAGGAGGACTACGAAACCTTTGCAAATACTCAACCGAGTTCTGAGGCGTTAAAAACTTTTGCATATCATCAGATTTCTCTAACACTGACGATACATCGATGAATGATTTGATCGAGGTAATGACCTTATCAATGCTAATTATTGTCATTCCTAAATTACATAATCGTCGCATTTCTAAACTGGTTACAAAAAGTAAAGTTCTCTAGTTTCTGAAGCGTTAAGAATATTTCACAGTATACTTGTGTTTATTGTGCTTTACTTTTAGGTACCAGTATATAACCCATTTCTATTCAAATATTAAATAAATTTTGTGATTGAGAGCAACTGCCCTTATGAAAAATGAATTACATCTGATCAAATCCTGTGAATAAAATTGCCATTTTAAAAACTGCCTTTCCCTTTTTAAAACGACTTTGAAATATTTATAGGTTATTGAAATTTTGAATTCTAATAAAAATCCATTTCATAATAAAGCTCTCCTTGGTTTTGAGAAGCATCAGAGTCGATATAGAGACCAAGATGATGAGAATTCTCAGCAATGGAATGTCAATATCCAAGAAAAAGAGAGAGTTGTTTTATCTATTAGTTGTCACAAGAATCCAATTTGCCAAATATTTGGTATTATTTAGATATACTAAGATAAATCCGCAGATCATGAGATATAACAATTTTGAGTTGGGTAAGGCGTTCCAACACATAAAAGATTCGCGGGGCAAGATCGATATCGTAGATATTTATTCTCATAATTCCCAAAAATTGTTTGAAATTCAAGCAAAAGGAGAATGGAAATTTATTAATGGTTATTGTTTCATCAATAGATGCAACATTCCATTCGTGAATGTAAGATTATTGACACCATCTGACATATTGGTTTCATCAAAAGGAGTTTATTCATATGTTCTTCATTTAAAAAGAAACAACAAGATATTCATTAAAGAGTTCATATCATCGATTATGGAAAAGCATTATATCATTATTTTCTTGTCACATTATACAAATACAATCCTTCCAAATTATAAGAATTTAGATATATATGACAAAACAATCAAGAATTTGTTGATTATTCAGATAAGAAGATCAATTTATGATAATATAATATCAATGAGCAATTATTTGCCTATAAAAGGAAAAATGGGTGAAAATGCGATAATGGTGTCAATTATTCTCCATGAAATAATAAAATTTGGTTATGTGATTCTAAACTCTGAATCCAATATTCTGATTAAGCCCCAATATTTTTTATCAAACAGATTTAAATCGAAACATATTTGTTTGAATCCGTGGACTGAAAGATCAGGGATCAATTCATATTTCGAAAGTGAATGGAAAACAATTCAATCATCATTCTTAAGAAAAGCTTTAAAAATGTACTCAGGGAAACCAGATTGTTGGGACATAAACACTAACACAGGAAAAATCTATTTCAATTCAGAATTATACCCTAAAAGTTGTCTGAATCATCTTTTTTTATCTCTAGTTGATCCTAGAATAAAACCAGATACTATGTGGAATTCGGAAACAATTTCCATTCCAATTGCCGATGATCTTCTAAATAAGATATGTAGTATTATTGATAACATTGGAGAAAAGTATGGTTGGATGATGAAAGGACAATTGTCAAAAACAAGAACATTTCGTTTAGAATCATATAATGGTAATTATATTGTGTGTAAAGTATCAAAGTCTCATGATTTCATTAATATTGTTGATAATAAGATTTCTTATTTTTTGAATATAAAGAATTGTCTCAGAAAACCAAAACTCTTTTCTGTTTTTTTAAGCAGAATTCTCACATGGAAGGAGATTCTGTCAGTCAATGATAAATGCATTCTTAACGATTTTGGTGTTAGACTTATTTGTTGGGGTATTGAATGTGTTTTTTTTCTATCCAACAATCTGGAAGTCAATAAGGAAATATTCTGTTCTTTTTCATGTTTGCCAGAAATAGGTTTTCAATCAAAACTGGTTCCTAATGCGTTAAGCTCAAAGAGTAGAATATTTCACTATCATTTTTCGATAGTTGATCATGTTTTTTCATTTTCGGTAATATACTCAGCATTTAATAATGATGACTGGATTTCAGTCCCTCATTATCAAACCAGAACTTTTCATTTAGTATATCAGAAGAAATACCCTTTCACGGTTCACTTCATAGGCGGTATTAATATTTCAATCCTTATTAAACGGAAAAGCGCTTCGGAGATATTCATTCCAGCTCTAAATCATCCAATATATATAAATAATAGATCTATTGTTCTTTCAAAGTTCAACTCAAGAGAAGCATTAGATTTAAGAAAAAGAATTGAGGAAATTTATCTGGATATACTGATGATATCTCCATTTATCTTGACCTCTTTGAAGTTTTGTGAAAATTCATGGCCACTAATGAATTCTTGTCACATTAAAATATTCAATTCACAGATGCTGAAAGCAGAAATAACCAAAACTGGGATACAAATAATCAGCAATCAAGATGATATCATCGCTGATTCAATTAATGAACTACAAAAAAATATCTCAGACAATACAAGATCACAAAAACGATCAATCATATTCACAATCCTAAAAATCCTCGAAAGAAAAGGATATAACCATCATCAGTTTCTCTCAACAATCATCACAATCATCTCATTTATCTCCGATTTCCAAGTTGATTTTGAGAATTCTGGATCAGTATCCATCGTCACCAAAGGGAAAAAAATAACTATCAAAGCTTCTATGTCCCAGATAGAAGTGTCATCCTCGGGCAAAATGTACAATCATGAGTCATCCCTGGTAGACTGGTTTTTAGGCCTGTAAAAAATATACGTTAATAATTATTATGATCAACACTGTACCAAATTTAATACAGACAAAAGCCAACATCAGGAAACCCAATTCTAAAAACTCTATATCTTTGCGTAATAACTCTGTACATTCTCCTGCAACATTTCGAAAAACTCCTAATGTTGTTAAGCAACGACAAGCATTTTGCGAAGATGAAGAAATGGCAACGATGAGAGAGAATCTTCTCAAAGAAGCTAAGTTAAATGAGTATGAGATATCAAAACTTAATCAATTCAATGTGTATATAAGAGAATATACTCAATATATTGGTATCAATGGAAAGTATGACGAAGCTGATGCATGTTCAAATCTAAGCAATTTAGTATTGCAAGAAATAAATAAGAGGAACGATGAAAATGGAGGAAACGAAAAGGATAACACTGCCAATAAGCACCAGTATTCTTTGTTTTGTTCAGATTGGGAGAACAAGATTAATCTTTTTGATGATGAATCCAGGAGAAAACTTGAAGAACTGAATAAAAAGCAGCTTTCAGAAACAGAAGAGTTCGAAAAAATATGGAGTAATGATATGCCCCGAAAATACAGAAAACCCTCTTCTCAGCTTCTTCAAATGAAACAAATCGAAAAATCTACTGCCATATCAGGGGACTATAAAAGAGCCAAATCTTTACATTCTGAGGTTGTTGAATTATCGAGAATTGAAATGGAAAATGCACAACAAATGTTAATTCATGATTATGAAATAGCTAGAACAAGGCTACTAAGAAAACATGCAAAGGAGGTCGAAGTTCTAAATAAAGCCAGGGATCATGATAAGTCATTACTACTCTCACAGTATGAGCAGGAAAGGAAGACATTTAATAACCGTGGTTTTGTGATGCAGAAAAAAGAATCCAGTCTGGGGCTTAAGAAAGGGAAACCCAGATCCCTAAATTCTAATAATACAATTTCCGTATTTCTTCCAATTGCTGAACCTGCTACAGAAGATGATATTCTTCTTCCCAAACTTGTTGCTCCAAATGATCCAAAACTATTAGAAAAAGAAAAAAGGAGAAAAATTGATGCAAGGAGGAAGAAAGAAGAATTCCAAAAACTTAATGCTGATGAAACACTTTCCAAATTCACACTTGGTATATCATCAAGTGAAAGATCACCAAAATCTCATTCTCGGACTCGAAATCATTCTGATGATGAGGAAATTGTCTCGGTAAAGGGTAAGCTTGATAAAGATGAGTTCGAACTATCATACAAAAACCAAGAAACAGAAACAATAGAGTCAAAAGATGAAAACGCTGTTGTTGTTTAATCCTGATTTGCTAAAAATTATGTACATTATAGTTTTTTTTGATAATCTTGTAGAGATGAAATCATTGAGACAATATCATTTCCTTTGCATGAAAGATGAAGCTCATTGATACATTTCTTAATGCAACTATATATAGCTTTTCTGTATGGATTATCAAACACATTTGATTTGTTCATTGTATCTCTTTTAACTTCAATACCCGTGATTCTATCATCAAACTTCCAAACTCCTTCACTCATTGTTATCCTATAATCATATTTAATCCCTGTGAAACATGAAAACATAATCAAAAAATGAATCACATTAAACAAAAAAACTCTTTGATTGGAAATATCTGGGTCTTCTTCCCAAATATCGCAAAAACATTTTGATTGGACATCTAAAGGGAACAAAGAATTCAAATCCATCAAAAATTGTTTGATTTCTTGAAGAGAAGGAGTCTTGGAATTCTCTTTTTCGGGAAAAGTATAAACTGATTGTACTGGAGCTGACTCAATCTCTATTGGTTCAATTCTTTCTATTTGGGGCATCTGTTTAGATTCTAATTTTCTTTCGATTTGAGTATTAGAATGAATCAATGGTGTTGTTTCGGTATTCTTTTGATACTCTTTATAGCTATTTCTTCGTTGAATGATCAATTCTTTTTCAAATTCCTGGAATTGCTCAAATAAAGTTTTAAATTTGTTATTATATACATCTTCAAATGTTGATTGAAGCTGTTTATTCTGTAAACATGTGTTTTCATATGATACCTTCTTGCTATTTGGAAGAAATACGGGTTTCTCAATAGAAACAGGTTTGTTCATGTAATCCTGCTTCCTAGCAAAATATCCTGCTTTGAATTTGAATAAAAGTAGATTTTTTGCATATATAGGATCAATCTTGTCTTCATTCTGGCATACATAAACTATTTCATCCAAATCAAAAACAATTGGATCAGAACTCTCTATTTCAATGGTAAATATAGAATTCAACGAAAACTTCCCAGGAAGATATTTTCTCATATTCCAAAAATGCAATTCTTTCCCATTTTCATCAGATTCCATCTCGAAACGTTCATTTTCGATTTCAAGAACAATTTTTTTAGGAAAATCACAACAAAATCCCAAAATAGACATTATGTCCCGAGCTTTAAATGTACCTTTAGGCAGATAAAAGAAATATGTTCCCTCAGAACTCATGCTAATGCCACTTTTACTCATATTTCATCACCAAACATTTCATCTACTTCTTCATCTCCTTCTAAAAGAACATACACATCTGCTCCATTTTCAATCTGAGAAGCTATTGGCATCCCCATTTCGAGCATCTTGTTATGGCACTTGACTCCCCTACAATTCAGTTTTTCAAAAAGTGCTCTTTTGTACATAAACAGAACCACATCTGAAAGCCACTCAACGGTTTGGCTTCCATCTGCTACATTGATAAGATATGATTTATCTCTAATATATGCATTGACTGTTCTCGATTTTGGTTTCTCAGCGGTGTCTCCGTCTATCTGGTTGACGCTTGTAGATTCATTCATAACGATTAATGTCACATTTTGTAATCAAGAATGAAAGTTGATTTTTTGCTGAAAAACAGGAAAATCGAGATTGATGTTGAATCTCAGACTGATATGGGCGATGTTCAGAGTATTCTAGCATGCATTTTAAATCTGGATTGTTCTAAAATGCGATTTAAAGTGGGGAAAAAGGAAATTACAGAAACAAATCAGATTAATCCTGGAGATACTGTTGATATTATAGAAGAAAGCATATGGGATCATGATGAAGTATTTATGATTCCCCAAGATTTGGCATCTTTACACATATTTGAAGGAATGATTAAGAAAAAAGTTCCGGCATCTCGAAAATGCGATATTTTGAATATGGCTGGTATTAATCAGCGGAGATCTGTGACTGTAACTGAATATGAGGCTTCTTTAATGACTCTGACTAACCAGCAAAAACTTGGTTTTGATTTTTTGCTCAAGAATGGTTTCGATAGGGAGGTGGCTTTGCAAGTGTATCTCTCTTGTGATTGTAACTATGAAAACTCTCTCTCATGCTTAAGAGAGATCGATAATGTAAAGTAAAAATGAGAGTCGAAGACTTGAATGATATTCCAACCAAGCGTATCCTGTTGGAAGAACGCATTGTTAGTGATGATAATTCCTATTCTTTTTTCATGGGGCAATTGCCAGAGTGGCTGACGTTTACTCTTTTTGTTGTTTTTTCCGCATTTTTGTTTTTACGAGTTTTTTTTAATCGAACACCAGGAAATATATTTCCTTCCACAAGGTATTTGCATAGTATTGATTTAGACAATGAAATAGTTGATATCAACACAAACTTGTTATTAAGCGGGATTCAGAATACTCATCAAGAATTGTTAATTAAAGGTTCTATCATTAAAAATAGGCAGTGTGACTTCAAAACACTGAATGCTAGCTACTTGGCTCACATAACGTTGATGAATGAGATTAAAGATATTGAGCAGGTCAATGTCAGCTATCAACCAATAGTATTTCATTTTTTGCCCGGATTATTGGTTTCTTCGGAAAAAACTCTCGTTTCTCTCGATCTTTCTAAGTGTTTTTCTCGGGCCAGAGTTAATTTTGTTATTAAAATGGATTTTTCATGCGTTTCAAGCATCAAATACGAATGGATGTATAGGAGCGATTTCTTAACCCAGTTGAAAAACCCCGATTTTTCTATTCCGTTATGTTTTTCATTCTATATATCTTTTGTTACACTTATAAATCTTATTGGAACAAGAATCACATTTCATGATGTTCTCTCTATCATGATCTCTACTATATTAATGATTTGCTCGATAAACCAAAACCAAGAATCCAAAGACAGGATACTATTATCGCTGTTGTCAGTGTTTACCAAGTATTGTATATCTCAAAGGATTTATGATTCAAAGATTGGATTATTCATATATTTTCTGATTTCATTTCTCAGTGAAGCATATGTGTTTTCCAGAACTACCTCGTTTGAAAGAAACTGGGCTATTGAGCTTGTTTTACCAGTTCTTAATATCACATATGTTGTTCTATGCGTGGTTTTAATCACACTATTAATACAGAATAGTGATACTGATTTTAGATATGGTTTTGTGGCATCAGTGTTTTGTATCATATCTATTTTTTGCAATTTCAGTGCCAATTCCAATAAAAGCTCGCTTTTGTATTCCGAAAACCCAGTTCTATGGTTAGATAAATGGCGGACTGTATATCAACTGTTTTCGATTTTCTTTTTGATTTTATTTCAGAAAGAAAACAAAGACGACTATGAAAGTATAAATAAGAGGAGAAGAAACTCAGAGGTGCTATCTCAGAACATTGAAGATAATATTGGGAGTTCATCATTATTAGAAGACTAGAATAATCTGTTTTATTGGTTGAAGTCTTCGGGATGGAATATCCCTATTGCCCCATTATCAGAAGTGTCAGCAACAAAAATACAATCAGAATTGGAGTCAATCGATTGGATTTTCTCATTTTCTATCGATATACAATCTATTGCTTTCATATTGTCACAGTCAAAAATCATTAATGAACCATCAACTGCTCCTGATGCAATTACGTTGTTTTGGAAACAACGAGCAAATGATATGACTTGAACAGCTCCATCGTGATCAAAATAGTCACAAGCAATTAGTTTTTCTTCCTTATATACAGAAAGCCCACCCTGTGTAGCAACAGCTGTGAAAGCATTTTGATATACCAAAGAGTGTACAACTGGAGGATTAGCTAATCCAGCCGGTGCTTGATCAAATAGAGTAAATGAATTGTTATCTAATGACCATTTTCCTACATGAGTATCATAATAGCCAGCAACAATTGAGTGTGAATCAACTAAGGCAATGGAGCTACAAACTGAAGGAAGAATACTAACTTTCTGGGATTTCATAAATGAGCGCTTATCGGATAAATTTATGCCATGGTCCATGGTAGAGGCAGCCAAAACTTCTCCAATAACACAAAAATTGGTGATTTCACTTTTTGCTCGAAAAACAATACTTTCTTGACTATTTTCTCTAAAATCAAACTTCATGATAGTATTATCGGTAGAAAAATACACGGTATTGCAGTCAACAATTTTCAGAAATCCAATTTCAGTGTTTATCAGTCTTGTATATGAAGATTTTTCAGTATTGACATCATATAGTTTCATATTTCCACTTTCGCATGCAACTAATATGTTGTTTCTCGTTTCTGTTAGACTACAAACTTGAAAAACTGGTTCTCCAACAATCATATTTTTCTCCTAATATTTATGAATGCATCATTATTGATCTTTCTCTCTATTAATCCAAAATGTCTGATGATGAACCCTCATATCTTGAGGAATTTTCTCAAGGAAATAATATTCAAGATCTGATTGACTCTGATGATACTTCAGTTATTGAATTATTAACTCAGCCAATCACGTTTCGCCTCCTCAGATCGGGTGACTCCAAGTTGATTGAATTGTACGATTTTTTTCTAATTGCAGCTTTGTTCGACATATTGAAGAATTGTTACTTCTTGTATTTTCATCTTCTGAATCAGAACTTAGTTCGAAAGCATTTGCAATTCTTGAGAATGCACAACCTGATCTTGTATCAGCAATGCTTTCTGAGCAGAGATTTAACCGAATAGCGTGTCAATTCCTTGCTAAATTGAATCCAGAGCCACTTTTGTTATCAAGACTTTGTTCAATCACTATATCTGCATTGATTATCCAGCCTAACTCCATAATTGATACATGTGGGTTTATTTTGCAATTTTTATCATATTCTGACCATGTCTCGGTGTTTTCACTTTATGAAATGCTGTGCAAAAACAATGAGAGCTCAATTGGAATTCAAAACTGGTTGATTGATGTTGGATTTCCTGAGCTTTTATACAAAGAAATCGAATCTACTGAGAATGTTGCTCTGGAAACTAGAGATTTTGATGAGTTACTGATTTCATATTTTAGTATTGTGAAAATATCCACAACTTCACGAGTTCTAACAAATCACTTTAAAACCAGAGAATATGTTTCCATATTAAATATGTTCATTGGAGAATATCCTATTAGAGTCGAGTGTTATAGATGGGAAGCGTTATCATTCATAATTTCAAATTCAACAATGGAATCAATGAGAGGTGTTTTTCAGAGTGCTATAGAGTTGTTAACAAATCGCTTGTACTCCCCGACACTTGCTGGATTCTCTTGTGTGAAAATATTGTCATTCATGTTGGACAAAGATCCTGAGTTAACTCAGTTTTTCAACATGTTTAATGTTCCGAGGATAATAGGGAATTTAATAATACTTTACCAAGATCATTCTTCATTGCATAATGTTTGTCGTGAGTTTTTTGGTATTTGTTTAAGGAATCAAATTATGTTTGATCAGGCTTTAAACAATCTAATTCCGATAGTAATGGGAGGGATCTTTTCTAGTAGCAGAACTCTTGTTTCAACTGCAACTCGTTTATTGTTGGTTTTGTCGCAATTAATTGAAGACGACGAATCTATTTATAATAAAGTGAATTCTGTTCCTGGATTCATAAGCATTAGTCAGCAATTCTTATCTCAATACCATCAAGTTATGGATTCCGATTTTGGAATGCAAACTAGTTTTGTTTATTCTGATAATGCAAGTGAGCTTGCAGAGAATACTCTTAAATATATTAGATCATGGTAAAATGATCAAATCCAATCATAGGCATTGAGCTTCTGGGGGATATAAAGGTCGATTAGGTCATTGTTTTCAATAGATAACAACGACTCAATTTCTGCTTTCTTATTATAAGATAACATTAAATCACATTCATTTATCCAAGCACTTTCCGTATAGTATTGTTTTCTTATACCCATCAGGATTGTTTGATCTTTTTCTGTTAAATCCATCAAACATGAAGATGGAATTCTCATCATGTCAGAAGGTCTTATTCCTAACCATTTCAAATTGCATATTGCCATTGATGATGCATCATAAGACGCGATTCGTGAACCATATTTGTATATTTGCATTATTAGGAGCCCATATGGATCACAATCAAATAGTCCAAGAATTGGAATATTGAAAATATCTTGGAGCATTTTCACAAAATATCTTGTCGAAAAATCGGGCATACCTCTTCCTGTTATCATTAGTACTGATTCTATTAGTTTTGTGCTTGTTAGTCTGGCAAAAACAGACTCTTTTTCGATTACCATGATGAACTTGGCGGAGCAGCATATTTTTTTTAGTTTTTCTGGCTGTGATGGTATAGTAATGATTTGTCCCCAGCATTCGGTAATTGATCCGTTTTCATTGGTCCATTTCATTTTCCCAGATATGAAACCTTTTGGACATGACACAACTCCCATTTGTGCTCTTGGTATTTCTAAGCAGCGAGCAATATCATTGATAGTCTGATCAACAGTTTTTTGTGTTTCAAAAAGAATAACATCTTGATAAAAAATTGACCTCTTAGTTGACATATATCCTTTCTTTAAACCCACTTTCAGGATTGCTAATACCCTCAAAAATACCGCCAAACCTTTCGGATTGTTTTTAAAAGATATTCTTTTCATTTTTCCGATATCATACTGTACAAGGAATCCTAAAATTGGATCAACTTGTGAGTTTTGGGAAGACCCAGTTGGGTAAATATCTATGAAAAGATCCCCATCACCATACATAATCTGGCTCATTAACGTGTGAGCAATGTTATTAATCTTTTGAATAATAATTGATGGTGTTGAGGGACCTGGTAATAGATATGCAATCAGTTCTTCTTGCTCCATAATATTTAAAAATCAATTAAAAATGAAACATATTTACATAGAACCGGCACCTGGTTCCTGGCCCAACGCTATTCCATCATCAACTTGTCGGTATCCATATTGAAATCTATAGAAGCGTGTCTGGAATCTGCTCAGAGATCTAATTGCTAACAAGCTCCAGAGAATTTCTAAACTATGTATTATTGACATACCAATTAGAATAACAAAATCAAATTCTGATCTGGTTTCTACAAAAAACATCCACAAAAAATCTAATACAAGCATTGGAATCACAGTGATAATGAGAAAAGCAACAAAGAATTGAACGGATCCTCTTCGATAGCTATGCATCAGCCCAATTCTAATGAGCTCGACTGCAGAAAACAGGAAAAATGTGATCCCAAATGTTTTATCAGATTTCCTAATTGGATAAGTTGATAAAAATAACAAAATGAGAATAAGTACATACCATTTGTTAATCTGAAGAAGTGTTTTGAAATATGCTGATCGAGGATCCCCACCAAATAGCCTCATAGATATGAATCCGTTTAGTTAGTTTACAAAAAACCGTTTGTAAATGGAGACTTTACTTTAAACGTTAATTGCCTTGTTCCACTTTTCATCATTACCCCTACAAAAGAAGAATAGGGCAATAGCAATGACAACGATGGCACCAGCTGAGATTAGGATGATTTTTGTGATGTTTTTGCCTGTTGTCTTGGTATCATCATTATTGCATGATCTTGGGCAATTTGGCATTGATGTCGCATTATTAGTAAATACAACTGATTCACTTGTTGTCAAGAATGAGCCAACAATGTAACAAGATTCAATTGTAAGGGAACCATTCCATACACAGAATAAGAAGCTCTCACTGTTATCCTTGAAATAGCAGCTCTTCATTACAACATTGGCTCCTCTGTCAACATAAATTACTCCATCTTCAGCACTTTGTGTATTGTTAATGAATTGAGAACAAGTAACTTCATATTGGGTATCCCATAATGAAATAAATGTAGATATTGATGCAGTGTTATGCATTATGCTTAAAAATGATACTGTACAGTTTCCTTGTCCTTTCAGTAAACACAATCCAGCATAAGTTTGCTTGGTATAGGAAATATTAACATCATCAACTTTGAGATTACCACCTTTCACAAGTATAGAATGGTTTCTGCTGATGGTTCCAACAATTGGAGGACATCCGGTAACTGAAACCTTATAATTGTAATTCTTAACTTTGGCATCAAATGGTAAATGTATGTAGCTAAATGAGCCATCGCTTTCAGTGTTATCATTATAGTCACCACATGCACAGTTAACTGCTGTTACTCTATCAATAACGCATCCAAGAGACTTAGTTGGTGATTGATATGATATACATCCTCCATTTCCATCAGTAAAGATGCTATTGAAATCACATTTTTCGACCAAAAGTGCCCCAACAATTGAGTCTTTCAAAGAAATTGCACCACCATCTCCAGTTGAAGTAAAGTCAGCAAATGAGCTTTCTTTAATCCAATACTTTCCAATTTTCACCTCAGAAGAAAAGTAATCATTCCAGGATGCCCTCAATAAAAGAACCTGGGATACTAGCCTGAGCATTCCAAACATATAAGTGAATTGAATATGAATTTTGAAAGAAAAAATTGTATAAAAACAACATTCAAATATTGACCTTGACCAAATGTTTCAATGATGTTAATTGATAGCGAAAGAAACGTCTTATAAATAGGTTTGATCACGTTTTAATCTCCTTTGTGTTTGGATGAAATCTGATATCCACAACGTTGATGATTTTTGTATGTCTCAGATGCGCATTCGCATGTCTTTAGAGGGGTATATTGATATTGTTGGAAATAGAGTGGGTTTCACAGATGAAACCCTTGATTTTGATAGCTTTGATAAAAATTGTGAGAATGTTATTGTTAGCATTGCAAATAATGATATTGAAAGATTATTTTCATGTTTAAAGGAAATTTGCGAAGATATTAAGTGTAGAATTCCAGATTATCGACAATTATTCCGAATTATTATGGACACTGGAATTTTTGGTCATATTTTGGGTTTATTGAGTTTTAATAATGACTATATTGTGCAAATGGCTGTCTATTTTGTGAAGAAAGTAATTTTTTTCCCATTTGACGATAAAACTGAACTAATCACTGTTCAAACACTAGAAGCTCTGTTTTCGGTTTTATTTCGAGGTTCAAATATATCAAACCTTCAAATAAACTCAATATCTATTGCTCTCTTATCAATACACTATGCATTAACAAAAAGGTATTGTATTGAAGAGTTTGAGTCCTCAAAAAAACATGTTTTTGTTGAATTCCTTGATTTTTATCATAATTATCCTGAATTAGTATCTCTTATTCTATATAATTTGGGAGAGTTAGTTAGAAGGAGTAATGATAGTGAAATTGATTTTGTTCATGTTGTCTTTGAAAAGGCCCTGAATTACTCTCCTATGAACACCGAGGAAGCGGCAGGAGCATTTTATGCTCTTTCAAACTGTTTTGTCAAGGATCCAAATCTATCAATGAAATTTCATTCTATCAACGAGTTTAAATGCATGTTTGGGAAATCCCCAACTTCTGTGCTATTTGAAGTAAGAGAATCGTTACTAGATTTCCTAAGTATATCTTATTGCATTGAAGATTCTGAATTTATTCATTCATTGACCGATTCTATGAATTGGTGTGATTTTTCCGAATTCATATTCAACGCGGATTCCAATTATCAATCAAAATATGCTAAGTTTGTCTTTTCTTCAATCCACTATGATAACAGGTTAATTCAAATTTTTGAAGATTGTGGAATTATTGCAAATCTAAATACAATTGCTGGTGATAGGCAAACATCTTTCTTAGTTCGAGAGCAGTGTGTTTTATGTATTTCAAGATTATTACCTGATGTTTCTGGTGAGTGTATTGAGTTTTTATGCTGTGCTGGATTTCCAAAATCCTTATGCATTATTTTAAGTTCTTCAGATCCAAATAACAGGACTCCATTCTTAACTGCCTTGTACATACTAGCTGAACATGCAAAAAAAGGAAAAGCAAAAGAAAAGTTTACATTATTAAGGGCAATTGAGGACAATGATATAATTGAAATTATTAATGATTGGCAAAATGAAAACCAACCGACCGGAGATCAGATTTTTATGATTATTGAATCTTTGAAAAACTGATGTTTTCAAAATTAACACAGTGCCTGTAATCTAATCAATATTGAATGATTTCGATAATAACTAATTCAAAAATTGAATGTATAACTGTAAAGTAATTGAGAGTGTACAATAATCATTTATTCATGATGTTTAACTGGTCCCTTGTTCTGATACTCTCAGCCATAAATGCAAAGACTCAAATTAGCCAAATACCTAATTCTATTAAAAGATCATTTAAGGTGCTTTCTTCCATTCCAGATTATAATAAGATCACTTCATTCATTCATATCTCACCATTTACAAATCATTCCAAAATTTTTATTGAAAGTGATCGTTAGTAATAACTGTATCAAGTAAAGTGTTTTATATTTATACTTTATTTTTGTCAATTTTTTACCCCTGTTCCGATTAAATAAACCATCAATAGTATTTGGTCAATTGGCAACTTTGATTTCATTGAAAACATTGTGAGATTTAGTGACTTCATTTTGTATTATGGGATTGCTATTTAGCG
>Ga0209639_1000242_pt1 | contig 85098 bp, 73 predicted proteins | sample EPASupsiteHSE605_FD_187268 | JGI IMG/M metagenome (GOLD analysis project Ga0209639, IMG submission 187268) | Bioremediated contaminated groundwater from EPA Superfund site, New Mexico - Sample HSE6-05 (SPAdes) (version 2) | ecosystem: Environmental > Aquatic > Deep subsurface > Groundwater >... | reverse complement strand
CTTCATAATTAGTCCTTTTATGGTTAGAACTGAAAGATACTATATTTTCGGGAATGCTCGATATATGAACGAACGGAGTGGTCTTTATTTTTATTGAACATGCTTATAAATCGTCTTTTTTATGTAATTTTGCAGGGCTGGGGCAAAAAAATGAACTAATACCTGAAAAAAAATTATGGTCTGCCTCAGGTGATATTACTTCATGGAAAGAAGAAACATCTATACCTTCGCTTGCAAGCGCAGTGTTTGGAGGGGTAATTTTTAATGAATGCATCTATGTGATAGACAGTAATAATAGAATTTGGGAATATAATATAAAACAAAAAGTCTGGATCAAAAAGAGCACATTAGATGGTCCAATAAACACAAGTCATTGTATGTTTTTATTGAATGGATCCATTTATATAGGAATGAGTGAACAATCGTCTTTAATGACTAAATATGATCCGGTTTGGGATAATTAATTATGAACAGAAGTAAGATTTTAGAAGAAATACAAGTTAATGTAATAAAGTTATCTGCACCGAATTTGCCGGAATACAAATATATTCCGTTACATCAGAAACCATCGCCATCAGTTGATCAATTGAAACGGATAATGCAGTTGCTTCGTACAATTATTTTCCCTGGATTTTTCGGAAGCGAACAAGAAGCCCGGGAGCAATCTATGGAATATTATATGGGAGTTCATCTGGAACAACTCTATGATTTACTTCAGGAACAGATTTTTCATGGATTGTGTTTTGAAGTGGAGGGCTGTTCAGATTCAAAAGAACGTTCATCGACAATAGCTATTGAGTTTATAAACCGTATTCCACGAATCAAATATCTGCTTTCTACAGATATTAAGGCGATTCTTGACGGTGACCCTGCAGCTAAAAGTTTAAGTGAAATTATTTTTTGTTATCCGGCTGTTCAAGCAATTCTTCATCAAAGAGTAGCACATAGTCTGTTGGAGCTCGGAGTTCCTGTCATTCCTCGTATTATTACAGAAATAGCACATTCAAATACTGGAATTGATATTCATCCCGGAGCACAGATTGGCGAGTATTTTAGTATCGATCATGGCACAGGAGTTGTGATTGGTCAGACTGCTATTATTGGCAATCATGTACGATTGTATCAAGGAGTAACACTAGGTGCAAAGAATTTTACCCTTGATGAAGAGGGTTTGCCTATTGATGTGCCCAGGCATCCCATATTGGAAGATTGGGTAACAGTATACTCAAATGCCTCTATTCTAGGGCGTATTACCATTGGAGAAGGTTCTGTAATTGGTGGAAATATATGGCTTACACATAGCGTTCCCCCAAACTCTAAAGTACTTCAGAGTGGAGCAGTTGATTGAAAATGGTAAGTTAGGATAGGGATTCTTCATAGCCATTAAATATTTTTAGTTTCATTTTGATTTTTCTTCAAGATTTGAATATAATTTGAGAGAAATTCTTTATGTTTGTGATATATCTGTAGCGCAAACCTTAAATTGTTATTCCTATGAAGAAAATAAAAACGCCGGCAGATCTTCAGCTATTATACGAATCATTTCGTAAAACCATGTGCATTCGGGAAAATGACGACTATCCCGATGAAGTTTTTGAATCGTCCCCTCTGAAAGATCCAAAGGATTGTAGTTCAGTACTTGTTTGCGGTCGTGGAGGTTGCAGAGCTTCGCAAAGTGACATATTAATCGAGAAACTACAGTCTGCACTTCGAAAAGAAGGCTTGGATGAAAAAATTAAGGTTATACAAACCGGATGCATTGGATTTTGCGCACAGGGTCCAATCGTAAAAGTAGTTCCTGATAACACTTTTTATGTGCAAGTGAAACCTGAAGATGCTGAAGAACTGATACATTCCCATTTCGTTACCAAAAAGTATTTAGAACGACTTCTATATACAGATATTGAAACAAATCAGATTATACGTGATCCCAGGCAAATGAGTTTTTACAAACCGCAGATTCGTATAGCTTTGAGAAACTGCGGGCTAATTAATCCTGAATCTATTGATGAGTATATTGCAAGGGGAGGATATGCCGCTTTATCTAAAGCTTTGATTGAATTTAAGCCTGAGGATATTATTAATGAAATAAAGGAAAGTGGCTTAAGAGGCCGGGGTGGTGGTGGATTTCCAACAGGAATAAAATGGCAGATTACCAGAAACGCAAAGGGCAAACAGAAGTATGTTGTTTGCAATGCAGATGAAGGTGATCCCGGAGCTTTTATGGATCGATCTATTTTGGAAGGTGACCCTCATTCTGTTATAGAAGCAATGGCAATAAATGGTTATTGTACCGGAGCTTCAAAAGGACTGGTATATATCCGTGCCGAATATCCTATGGCTGTCGAAGGTCTTAAAATTGCGATAAAACAAGCTCTGGAGTATGGATTGTTGGGCGACCAGATTATGGGTACCGATTTTTCCTTTGATATATCCATAAAATATGGAGCCGGAGCATTCGTGTGCGGTGAAGAAACGGCATTAATTCACAGCATGGAAGGAAAACGTGGTGAAGCAACAGTTAAACCTCCTTTTCCGAGTGAGGAAGGGTATCTTGGCTGTCCGACAAATGTAAATAATGTAGAGACATTCGCCAATGTTCCTACGATTTTGCTTAAAGGAGCCAACTGGTATAACAAAATTGGAACAACAAAAAGCAAGGGTACGAAGGTGTTTGCTTTAGCGGGTAAAATAAACAATGTGGGACTGATTGAAGTTCCGATGGGAATTACCTTACGGGAAATAATCTACGGTATAGGAGGAGGTATTAAGAATGGAAAGAAGTTTAAAGCAGTACAAACAGGAGGACCTTCCGGTGGTTGTTTAACTGAAAAGCATTTGGATTTACCCATTGAATACGATACTTTACAGGCTGCAGGTTCCATGATGGGTTCGGGAGGGATGATTGTAATGGATGAAGATGATTGCATGGTAGCTATGGCGCAGTTTTATCTTGGTTTTACTGTCGAAGAATCGTGCGGAAAATGTTCACCATGCCGGATAGGAAATAAAAGGCTATTTGAAATTCTTACCAAGATTACATCAGGAAAAGGAACAGAAGAGGACTTGAAGCGATTACGTAATTTGGGGGAAGTTATTAAGGATACTTCGCTTTGCGGATTAGGACAAACGTCTCCCAATCCAGTTTTGTCCACACTCGATAATTTTTATGAAGAATATCTTGCCCACGTAACCGAACAGCGTTGTCCTGCTCATCAGTGCCGTGATCTTACAGTTTATTATATCAATCCAAAAAAATGTACAGGTTGTACACTTTGTGCCCATGTCTGTCCGGTTCATGCTATTGTTGGCGAACGTAAAACCACGCATATTATTGATCCGAATTTATGCATCCGTTGTGGAAGTTGCCTTGAAAAGTGCAGGTTTGGAGCAATTTATGTTTATTAGGAGGAACTGAACTATGGAAAATATCAAATTAACAATAGATAAAAAAGAAGTAATTGTTCCAAAAGGAACTACTATTCTTGACGCAGCCAAAAAAGCAGGCATACGAATTCCGACTCTCTGTTTCATGAAACTCGAAGAATTTCATTATGAAAACAATCCGGGAAGCTGTCGGATATGTATTGTTGATGTCGAAGGAAATAAGAAACTGCTTCCTTCGTGCAAAACACTTTGTACTGAAGGAATGGTTGTCACAACCCATTCACCGCGGGTTCTAAATGCCCGGCGTACTATTATGGAGTTGATTTTGTCAAATCACCCTTTTGAGTGCCTAACTTGTCGCAAGAACGGACATTGCGAACTTCAGACCCTTGCTAGTGAGCTTGGAATTCGGGAGATTCGCTACCCGGGAGAAAAGTCAACCTTTCCTCCAGATATTTCGCCAGCCATAGTTCGGGATCTTGACAAGTGTATCATGTGTCGCCGGTGCGAAACTATGTGTAACAGTGTACAGTCTGTTGGGGCTATTTCAGCTATTAACAGAGGATTTAATGCAATAATATCAACCGGTTTTAGTGAAGATATTGCTTTAGGAAATTGTACTTTTTGCGGACAATGTGTTGCTATTTGTCCGGTTGGGGCCTTGGGAGGAAACAGTAGTATAGAAGAAGTCCTCGAAGTCTTGGCTGACCCAACAAAAACCGTTGTTGCGCAAACTGCCCCAGCTGTTCGTACGGCGTTAGGCAAAGCTTTTGGTATGGAATCGGATTCGGCAGTCACCGGTAAGATGGTGTCGGCATTACGTGCTTTGGGATTTGACTATGTATTTGATACAGATTTTGCCGCCGACCTTACCATTATGGAAGAAGGAACAGAATTGCTTGGTCGTATTTCCAATTTGCTTGAAGGTAAAAGGAATGTCAAAATTCCCCTGATGACTAGTTGTTGTCCGGGATGGGTAAACTTTGTGGAACAAAATTATCCGGAACTAATAGACAATCTGTCTACAGCCAAAAGTCCGCAACAAATGATGGGTGCTGTTATTAAAAACTACTTTGCTACCAAATTAAATATACCTCGTGAAAATGTAGTTGTAGTTTCGTTAATGCCCTGTCTTGCCAAAAAATTCGAGTGTTTAAGACCGGAAATGGGATCAGAAGGCGATCCTGATGTAAATTATGTTTTATATACTCGTGAATTAGCGCGCCTTATTCGCTTTGCCAATGTTAATTTTGAAGAGTTACCGGAAAGTAATTTTGATTCTCCCTTAGGTGAATCCACTGGAGCTGGCACTATTTTTGGTACAACCGGAGGAGTAATGGAGGCGGTGGTTCGCACAGCTTATTCAATCTATACAGGAAAACCTGCGCCTAAAATTGATTTTGAAGAGTTACGCGGTTTCGAAGGAATCAAACAGGCAACAATCGATTTTAATGGTGTCGAAATAAAACTTGGAATAGCGCATGGTTTGGGTAATGCCCGAAAGTTGGCTGACAGTATTGTGGATGGTACATCTGATTTCCACGCTATCGAAGTAATGGCATGTCCGGGAGGTTGTATTGGAGGAGGAGGACAGCCTTTCCATCACGGCGATATGAGTGTACTTAAGAAACGGGCAACAGCTTTGTATGAAGTAGATAGACAGAAGACATTGAGAAAAAGTCATGAGAATCCGGCCGTTCGAAAGCTCTATGCTGATTTTCTGGGAACCCCTTGTGGTCCACTTTCCCATAAATTGTTACACACGTATTATTCAGATCGGAAAAAGATTGTGGGTATATATCCTCACAATCTGGAAACAGCGAAAGAGATAGGTTCGATTTGTTTGTCGCCTCAAACTATTGAAGAGCTAAAAACTATTTGCGGTAAGTTTAATAATGATCCTGGTGAGCTGATTAATATATTGCATGCTGTTCAAGAACATGTGGGTTATTTACCCAAAGAGGTGCAGGAAGTTGTTGCAGAGCAATTAAGAATCCCATTGTCGAAAGTATATGGGGTGGTTACCTTCTATTCGTTTTTCACTATGGCTCCCAAAGGAAAGTACCCTATCTCAGTCTGTCTTGGTACAGCTTGTTATGTTAGAGGGGCCGAAAAAGTACTGGATGAATTTCGGAATTTGCTTAAAATCAAGCTTGGGGAGACAACTCCGGACGGACTCTTCTCTCTTGATTGTCTTAGATGTGTTGGAGCTTGCGGTTTTTCGCCGGTAGTTTTAGTGGGTAAGAAGGTCTACGTTCGGATGACTCCCGAAAAAGTCAGGGATGTACTTAATGACTATTACTGTCTCTGATTAAATAAAAAGGAAGTTTTCATTTTTTAAGCATTCAGGCTTTTTATCTCTTTGACTCTGGTTATTAATCATTATTATCCAGTGAATTAGCGTTATTACAATACACTTCTATATTTTTGAGTACGAACAAGTATTCGTTCAACAGCTGTATAACCATAATTCAACAGCTGTTGAATGATGGTTATACAGCTGTTGACTTTGCGTTTGCGATATGGCAAACGAATACTTGTTCGTAGTCTTTGGATTAGTTCCCTTAATGAATGCTAATACTTCATCGTTTAGTCGAGTGCTAAATATAAGTTGATCGAGAATCCTTCTGTTGCGGCCATAAGATTCATTAGTGAAGGGTGGTAGATGTTTTGCATCCCTCACAAGGCATCTATCACTCGCACAACCTATGCCAATAAAGGGATCTGGCCATTTTTGTGGTAGGTGATAGATTAAAATGAAATTAATTCGTTTTGAATGCATCTTTATTTGGTTATTTCATGGTTGATACATCAACGTCTCGTAATCCGACGGATACTTTATAACAATGGAATAGTAGATTCAAAAATAATAAAGGGCACTTATTGCATTTAAAAAATGGAATAAGTACCCTTTATTATGGATTAACTTTTTGTGTTTTTGAATTTAGTTAAAACCGGCTGATAGAGCCACCGCCGCCAGAACTTCCACCGCCCCATGAGCCTCCACCGCCACTAAATCCTCCAAATCCACCGCCTATGCCTCCACCCAGGCCACCCATTCCTCCGCCAATAAACGGACCGCGGGTGCGGGTTAAACGGCTTAATGTTTTATCATCTTTATGGGTGTGATTGCAATTCTTGCAAACAAAAATCTCTTGTGCCAGTCCGGACGACTGATAAGTAGCTGCCTGTACTGTTCTTGTGCCTTGATAAACAAGCGTTTTCTTGCCGCAATTAGGACAAATACGAGGCCTTCTTTTAATGAAGTAGCTTAGAATCATTATAAAAATAATGAAAAGGAATATCACAACAAAAGCAATTACTAAATTGCCTGACGTAACATCGTTAGACGAGTTGGTGGAACGCTCATAATCGGCATTCAAGAGGTAGTTTCCAACCGCGGCTACTCCGTTTACCATTCCTAAACTAAAGTTGCCCGCCTTAAGATCTTGAATCATATATTTTTGTTGTAATCGATAGCAGATTGCATCCGGAAGAATTCCTTCGATACCATATCCTGTTTCGAAAACAACTGCACGTTGCGCAGGGTCTGTAACTAGTAAAATTAACAGCCCATTATCTTCACCTTTCTTTCCAATCCCCCAGTGCTTAAACAAATCTGTTGCAAACATCCGCGCATCGGCATCTCCAATAGACTCAACAGCCACAACAGAAATTTCAATCGTAAGAGAGTCCTCCACAAATTGCAGCATTTGGTTAATTTTAGATACATCTTCGGGTTGAATAATTCCATCCGGATTACTCACCCGGTTGTTTCTGTCACTCAAATGTGTATTGGGAACTGTTTCAACGGTGTATGAAGCAGCTTTAACTTGCGACTGATAACTGCAGATTGTTAAAAATAACACAAGCAGACAGGCTACCCGTCTGCTTGTATTCTTTACTTTATTTAGAAACATAGATTACAAATTAAAATTCTACAGTTGGTGCTTTCTCTGCTCCCGATTCTGCAGCGAAGTAAGCTTTTGGCTGGAACCCAAACATGCCGGCAAGAATATTTGTAGGAAAACTGCGGATATTGGTGTTGTAACTTTGAGCTGTTTCATTAAAACGTTTACGTTCTACAGATATTCTGTTTTCTGTACCTTCTAACTGAGCTTGCAGTTCAAGAAAATTCTGATTAGCTTTCAAATCCGGATAACGTTCTACAACAACCATCAAACGAGACAGAGCATTACTTAATTCACCCTGAGCAGCCTGAAACTGTTTCATTGTTTCTTCGTTAAGGTTGGACGGATCAATTGTCGTTTTTGTAGCATTTGCGCGCGCATTTATTACTCCTTCAAGAGTTTCACGTTCGTGCGATGCATATCCTTTTACTGTATTTACCAGATTGGGAATAAGGTCCAATCTGCGCTGATACTGATTCTCTACCTGGCTCCATGCTGTCTTTACACTTTCATCCTGTGTAACCAACGAGTTGTAAACGCCTCTTACCCAAAAGAAAAGAACTAAAACTACGGCGATAATAATCCAAAGGGTCTTGTTTTTGAACATTGTCTTTTTACTTTATATTTATACATTCAATAAGATACAAAACTATGGAAAAAAATGGACTTTATTTAAATATGGAATGAAAAAGTTGATTGATAACATTAAAATGTTTTTTCACATTATGGCTAATAATGCTAAATATCAATATAAAATACATTTTAAGTAGAAAGAATTGATAAGAAATTGCTAATTTTAAGAAATTAAAATTACTTTTGCTTTCTATAATAAGTTGAATATGACCTATCTCAAGCGTTTCTTTAAAATTTTGTTATTTGTCTGGGTTAGCTTGGATGGAGCACATGCACAGGAAGAGGGTTTGGCATCCTATTATCATAAACGATTTCATGGGAAGGTTTCTTCCAGCGGAAGGGTTCATGATGCGGAAGAGTTGGTCGCAGCGCATCGTACTCATCCCTTTGGAACTTTTTTGCGTGTAACAAATCTTAGTAACCTTAAGAGTGTGATCGTATGTGTAACGGACAGAGGACCACGTAAAAAAAGTCGCATTGTAGATATTTCTTATAGCGCAGCAGAATTGCTTGGGTTTATTAGTAAGGGAATCGAGAAGGTTAGGGTAGAGGTTGTACCGGGAACACCTGATTTACGATATCTGGATCTGATTTACCCCAAAATGCCTTTCCTGGATGTTAATAAGTATAGGTCGGATATTCCTTATCGTATGAATTATTAAAAATATAAAGTAATGAAGCAAATATTAGTAACTGGTGGTGCTGGTTTTATAGGGTCTCATTTATGTGCCCGTTTGTTAGAAGAAGGAAATTACGTTATTTGCCTGGATAATTATTTTACAGGATCAGTAAATAATATACTTCATCTTGAGAAGAATCCTTATTTTGAATTAGTACGCCATGATATCACTTCGCCTTATTCTGCCGAGATCGATGAAATATATAACTTGGCTTGTCCTGCTTCGCCTGTATATTACCAGGTTGATCCAATCCAGACAGTCAAGACTTCGGTAATGGGGGCAATTAATATGCTGGGGCTGGCTAAAAGAAAAAAAGCAAAAATTCTACAAGCATCCACAAGTGAGGTATATGGCGATCCATTTGAACATCCGCAAACAGAAAGTTACTGGGGAAATGTAAACCCAATTGGTCCCCGGTCGTGCTATGACGAAGGAAAGCGGTGTGCAGAAACGTTGTTTATGGATTATCACTGTCAGAATGATGTGAGGGTAAAGATTATAAGAATATTCAATACATACGGACCTTGTATGAGTCCGAACGATGGTAGAGTGGTCTCTAATTTTATCGTTCAGGCACTTCAGAATAAAGATATTACTATTTATGGTGATGGCACTCAAACACGTAGTTTTCAGTATGTAGACGACCTTATTGAAGGTATGGTTCGGATGATGAATACTGGTGATGATTTTACCGGACCTGTTAATATTGGAAATCCTGGTGAGTTTTCCATGCTTGAGTTGGCCGAACTTATTATTAAGCTGACTGGAACAAAGTCTAAAATAGTTTTCAGACCTCTTCCGGGTGACGACCCCAAACAACGCAAACCAGATATCTCTCTTGCAAAAGAGAAGTTGGGGGGATGGGAGCCTAATATAGCTTTAGAAGATGGGCTTAAAGAAACAATAAAATACTTTCGTACTATAATTTAATAAAAAAGAGGGCAACAAAAAAATGATGCCCTCTTTTTATTTGTGTCTTTATTGCCAGATATGAGCAATATTCGTAACGTGATCTAGATACGTTTCTTTATTGTGAAAAGAAACTCAAGGCCACCTTCGGGACGATTTTTGGCCAGGATTTGTCCTTTATGAAAATTAACTCCGTTCTTCACTATTGAAAGACCGAGGCCTGTTCCACCAACTTTTCGGCTTCTACCTTTATCAACCCTATAAAAACGTTCAAAGATACGATTGATGTGCTCTTCTGAGATTCCGATACCATTATCGGCAAAACTAAAGTAATAATATTTAGGATCTTCTTTGTAACAATTTATTGTTATAGTAATATTATTGCCGGCATATGCTATAGCGTTGTCATAAAGATTACGGAATATGGAGTACAGCAAAGAATAATTACCGTAAACTATTGGATTACCGGGAAGAATTAATTTTGACTCAATTTGTTTGTCTGACATATCCTTAGAACATTCATTTTCTATTTCTCCAATAAGTCTGGAGATGTTGATTTCGGCAAGATCGAACATGTCCGATGCTTCATCTAATCGGTTAAGGACAGAGATATCTCTCAACAAACCTGTTAGGCGTGTACTTTGAGAATAACACCGTTCAATAAAAAACTGACGTTTTTCGGGAGCCAGGTCTGGATTAGATAAAATGGTTTCCAGATATCCCTGAATGCTACTGACCGGAGTCTTTAGTTCGTGTGCTACATTTTGAGTAAGTTGACGCTTCATACGGCTCTCTTCTTCTTGGCGTGAAATATCACTTAAAGACAACTCATAACTGCTATCCAAAAATAAAATACACTCTACAAGGAATATTTTACCATTTTTGTCGACCGTAACAGACTCTCTAAGTACTTTTTTTCTGTTCAAATCGTTTTTGTTTCGTTTAAGAAAGGCTTGGATTGCTTCCAACTCAGGAATAGAAGTTGCTTCTTCCGATTGTCTAATCTGTTTATCGGAAATAATATTTACATACTGAATAAAAAGGATATTAGAAAGCGTTTCTTTACCATCAGCACTAAACATTGCAAATCCTTCCTTCGAATATTGAAAATGCTTTATAAGTTTTTCTCTCTCCATCGAAAGCTCATTCTTCGCCATTTGTTGTTTGTGATACAATGTAACAATATTCTGAGAAATATCACCCAATTCGTCATTTGGAAAGATATAAGAGGTTTCAGAAACCCGATCTTTTCCCATGTTCTGCGCAAAATTACGAAGCTTTGAAATTGTACGGCCAATACTGAATGTAAAACGAGAAAGGACCACAAAAAAGATTACAGTCATCAGTACCATGAAGTATATAAAATCTTTATCAATAGTCAAGGCACTCTTCACATAGGTATCGTACGGGAGAGCTGAACGGTAAACATTATTTCCTATTTTACTTGCGGAATAGAAGTACTTCAGACCTGTAGAACTTGATTTTCTAATAGCAAATCCCTTATTATTTAGTCTGGCTTTTTTTATTTCACTTCGCGTATTATGATTGTCTAATTCTTCCGGGTGTATATTATCAAAAATTACATGACCAGATGGTTCAATTATGGTTACTCTAAGCTCTTTCTGAGGTATTTCAGTTAAAAATTTAGAGACAGCCAAATCAATGTCAGGCGAATTATTGGTACATTGATAAATCTGATAATTGTAATTGTCAAGTATATTGTTAAGTTTATCTTGGGCAAACTCTTTTTCCCTTTGGAATTGAAAGAGTAGAAAACAGAAAGTGAATCCTAAAAACATTGAAAAGACAGACCAAAAGAGCCGTTGGCTGAAAGGCACCCTGTTGTTAGTTGTTTTTTCTACTTGCACCATTATCTTTACTATTAATTTTCAAAGCAATAACCAAACCCTAACCGTGTTACAATATTCTTTCCATAAACCCCTATTTTCTTGCGTAAACGAGTAATATTTACATCGATAGTCCGGTCAAGCACATAAACTTCATCTTTCCAGATTCGTGAAAGGATTTCTTCTCTGGAAAAAACATTGCCTTTATTTTCCAGTAAAAGTTTAAGGATCTCAAATTCTTTTTTAGTTAAAGGAATTTCTTCACCATCAACAGACGCTTTTATTCGTTTGATATCCAGGATTAGTGTTTCATAAACTAACGATTCAGGTTCTGATTGAACTGTTTTTGCAACGGTACGTCTTAACACTGCTTTAACTCTGGCTACGACCTGACGAATCGAAAAAGGTTTAGAAATATAGTCGTCCGCACCCAAATTAAACCCGGTAAGAAGGTCGTTTTCAGTGTCTTTGGCTGTTAGAAATATAATAGGCATTTTGGCCGTTCGTTCGTTTTTACGAAGCATGTTTGCCATTTTAAATCCTGATATTTCGCCCATCATTACATCCAATAAAAGTAAGTTGTACGAGCAGATATCTTTTTTTAAAGCTTCTTCAGCGCTAAAAGCCGTATCTACATCATAACCTTCTATCTCAAGGTTAAACTTTAAAATCTCGCATAAATCCTCTTCATCATCTACAACAAGAATACGGGTAGTCGCCATAGTTCAATCTGTTATATAGTTTAATACAAATATAATTATTTTATGCAAATGAAGGCTTATTTTATTTCGCCCGAATGAAATAAATATTACAAAACCGTTACATGCTATGCAATAATCAGAAATCATGTTGATAAGATTGGGAGGAAAGAAATAATAAATACCTTTGCGTTTAACTATTCTAAATGAAGATAACATGAATATTTCTTTTCAAAAACAAATAATTGAGCTGATTAAACGAGAAGTGGTACCTGCTATAGGATGTACAGAACCTATGGCCGTTGCGCTTGCTTCTGCAAAAGCATCAGAAGTGCTGGGTAAAACGCCACAAAGAATTGAAGTTTTCTTAAGTGCCAATGTTTTAAAGAATGCGATGGGAGTGGGGATTCCCGGAACAGGTATGATTGGATTACCAATAGCCATAGCCTTAGGAGCTCTTGTTGGAAAGTCCGCTTACGGATTGGAGGTGCTACGTGATGTAGATTCAGATAGTTTAACAAACGGAAAAGCCTTGATAGAAAAGAAGTGTATTCAGATTTCCTTGAAAGAACAGGTAGATAAACTTTATATAGAAGTTATTTGTCATTATGAAGAGGAATTTGCCAAAGTTATTATAACTAAAGAACATACACATATCGTTTATATTGAAAAGAACAATAATGTATTGCTTGACCAGCAAATAGACGCTTCTTCAGAAAATGGAAAAGAGGAAGAATGTAATTTAACTTTTGCATCTGTTTATGAATTTGCGACCGAAGCTACTATTGATGATATTCAGTTCATACTTCAATCGGCTGAGTTAAATCGTCAGGCTGCCATATCATCGGCTCAGGGTAATTTTGGACATTCAGTTTGTAAAACAGTTACAGGGGTGAATGGGAAACGATTTCTGGGTGATTCTGCGCTTACACATATGTTGGCGATGACATCTGCGGCATGTGATGTGCGTATGGACGGAGCCATGATTCCTGTAATGAGTAATTCGGGAAGTGGTAATCAAGGCATAGCGGCTACCTTGCCAGTATTGAGTTTTGCCGACGATATTGAGTGTTCAAAAGAACAACTAATCCGCGCGCTTACATTGAGCCACTTAATGGTTATCTATATAAAACAAAGTTTGGGACGTTTATCAGCATTGTGCGGATGCGTTGTGGCTGCTACAGGGGCGAGTTGCGGAATCACTTACCTGATGGGAGGTACAAAAACTCAAATATCTTTCGCTATTAAAAATATGATTGGCAATATTACCGGAATGATTTGCGATGGAGCAAAACCAAGTTGCTCGATGAAAGTCTCCAGTGGTGTATCAACCGCTATGTTATCTGCCCTTATGGCCATTGAAGATAAAGTTGTATCATCGTCGGAAGGAATTATTGACGAAGATGTAGATATATCGATCGCTAATCTTACAGCTATCGGTTCCTCTGGTATGGAGGCAACCGATAGGCTGGTATTGGAAATTATGACAAAGAAAAAGTGTTAGTTTACATTTTTGCAAACATAGATTTCTGCACTCTTTCTTGTATCTCCGGAGTCTCCCATATTTTTAGTCTCTTCAATAAGAGCCTTTAAATGAGGAGTCTCCATATGTTTGAGATGTTCACCTTTGTTAGCCCATGTTTCAGTAATAAAAAATAATGTACTGTCGTCGAACGACTGATAAACTTCGTAAACCAAGCAACCAGGTTCCTTTAGTGTCTCGGCGGCACACTTATTAAATGACACTTTATAGGCCGAAACAAATTCGGGTTTCACTTTTTGGGGAAGATTCATCACAACTTGCATAGAGTCTTTGTTGCACGAACAGTCTAAAGATGCAGCTTTCTTTTCAGAAACAGATTCGGAACAAGCCGCAAGAAATAAAAGGCAACCAAAGATTGCTGTTAATTCTTTTTTCATAATGTAAAGAAGTTTAATAGGTAATAATATAAATTGTCCGCCAAATGTAATCAATTAATTGAATTAAACATAATTTAATCACGATGTATTCTTATCAAAGTAAACTTATTATTGCTTTGTGATGTTATTTATTTAGGTTGGATAAATACATCAGAGAAATATGAATGAGAAAAGTATATTACAACCTGTGGTTGAGATGAAGATTATAGAGAAGGGTCCGGTAATTGTTCATGGTCCGGTAAAGGTTATAACTCCCGACGGAATCGTTGTTATGAGAGAAATGTGTGCGATATGCCGATGTGGTAACTCAAAAAATCAACCTTATTGTGATGGTTCTCATTTGCAGAACAAAAAGCATGTATATGAACATGAAGAATTCTTCTAAGATTTGTAATTAGATCATTATATATATGTATTTCTTTTTCTTTATAGAAGTGACACTATGAATTGTATTGTGTTATCAAACATACATTTTAGAGTCTCTTTATTCCCTTAAACATATAAAAATACTTGTTTTTAAGTAGAAAAGTGTTACCATATTTGGATAATTACCCAAATTGGATCTATATTTGCCGTCGTAAAACAACAAAACCAATTCTTTAGAGAAAGAATTAGTTAGTTTTACTTTCCTGAAAATCAGGAGTCGGTTTAGTAATAAAGTTCTTTGCATCCTTCTTATAAAGAGGACTATTGTGTATGATTTTATTTTTTAAATCGATTAAGTTTAACGTAAAAATTACATTATGAAGGTTAGAGCTTATGTTCTCCTTGTATCAGTAGGCATATTGGTTATGTCTGCTTCTACAAAAAAAGCAAGACTATCTGAAGGAAACACTCCGGGAAATCTTGCTCCGAGAATAGAGTCCTTGGAAAACGAACGAGAGTTCAGTTTTCAAAATCGGTCCGGTAGATACACGCTATTAAATTTTTGGGCTGCGTATGATGCGGAATCGAGGGCACTAAACATTCAGTTGTGGAATGAGGTTAAAAAGTTGAGTTCCTCAGAAATTGAAATGATTTCAATCTCTTTTGATAAGAGTTCATCTGTTTTTGCTGAAACAGTTAAAACAGACAGATTGAATGAAGAGAATCAATTTCGTGATGGAATGGGAACAGAATCGGAGTTGTATGGAAAGTATGCCTTAAAAAAAGGATTTAAAAACTTTCTGATTGACGACCAAGGAGTAATTGTTGCAGTAAATGTTGCTCCCGATGAAATTTCCAATGAATTAAGTAAAAATTAATCTACAAATGATTATGAAAAGAGGGTGAATCGTATTATTGATTCACCCTCTTCTTTTTTTTATTGATTGGCCTATTAATCAGAAATTAATACAGATATACTCATCGGGGAGCTCTCCTGTAAAGAAATATCGCAATAACTGTGTAAATAACGTTGGGGATCCATGCAGCCACCATTGGGCTAACATAGCCATTTATTGCGAATGTAGATGTTACAGTCATAAATAAGATGTAAGAGAAGCTAAGAGCCAGACCAATGCCAATATTTAGCCCCATTCCTCCTTTTATTTTCCTCGACGAGAGGGCTGCGCCTATCGTTGTTAGAATAAATGCAGCCATTACAGTTGCAAAACGTTTATGATATTCAATTTGAAATGTTTGGATGTTTCCAATCCCCCTTTTCTTTTGCCGGTTAATGTAGACATTCAACTCGGGAGTTGTCATTGTTTCGCAATCGTTAACTGATATCAGAAAATCTGAAGGAACAATTGTAAGAGTCGTATCCTGACGGCTCCCGCTACGAATAGTTTCTTTCATTCCTTTAAAATCACGTATCATGTAATCGATGACCGTCCAGGTATAAAGGGAATCATACTTAATTGAATTGGCGGTAAGGCGGGAAATAAGCTTTTTATCCTTAAAGTGTTCCAATGAAAAACGATAACCCATATTGGATCGTGCTTCATATCGGTCAAAGTAAGCAAAAACACCAGGTTCGACTTCCAACTGAACATTTTTGGCGTACGTCATTTCCTTATTCTTTATATACTTATTTTGAAAATCGATACGGGTATTGTTTGCTGGTGGAATTATGAAACTATTCAACGTAAACGTTACAATGGCTATTATCGCCGCAGAAACAGCATAAGGCATCATTAGCCGTCTAAAGCTCATTCCACTTGCAAGCATGGCAATAATTTCGGAGTTGTCCGCCAGTTTCGAAGTAAAGAAGATTACCGCAATAAAGGTGAATAAGGGGCTAAACAAGTTTGCAAAATAAGGTACAAAGTTCATGTAATAATCCATTACAATCGCTTTAAGCGGCACATTTGGTTGAAGGAACTTATCAATTTTTTCATTGATGTCGAATACAACCGATATGGAAATAATTAATATAATAGCAAATACATACGTTCCAAGGAACTGTTTGATAATGTATTTATCGATCCGCTTTAATTTATATTTCATAAATTATAACCTGTTTGATAGTTGAATAACCATGCCACTTTTCCATGAAGAGAAATCGCCGGCTATAATATGTTTACGGGCTTCACCAACCAGCCATAAATAAAAAGCAAGATTATGAATAGAAGCAATCTGTAATCCGAGCAGTTCGTTTGTTTTGAAAAGATGGCGTACATAGGCTTTACTATAAAGAGAATCAACATATGAAGTTCCTTCTGTATCAAGAGGAGAGAAATCGTTTTCCCACTTCTGATTCCGCATATTCATTGTTCCGTATCTGGTAAATAGTTGACCGTTACGGCCATTGCGCGTAGGCATGATGCAGTCGAACATATCAACACCACGTTCAATCGCCTCCAGCAAATTAACCGGTGTGCCAACTCCCATCAAATAACGAGGTTTATCTTTAGGCAGTATTTCGTTTACTACCTCAATCATTTCGTACATCTTTTCCGTGGGTTCTCCTACAGCTAATCCACCGATAGCATTACCGTCGGCTTCCTTTGCAGCGATATTCTCGGCTGCCCGAATTCTTAGATCCGGATACACACAACCCTGAACAATTGGAAATAAGCTTTGGTTATATCCATATTTAGGATCGGTGCTGTTAAAACGCTCGAAACAACGATTAAGCCAACGTTCGGTAAGACCAAGCGACTCTTTTGCATAATTGTAATCGGCATCACCCGGACAGCACTCGTCAAATGCCATAATAATATCAGCTCCTATAGTACGCTCTATATCCATCACCTTCTCGGGAGTAAACATGTGTTTAGATCCGTCGATATGAGAACGAAATTCGGCTCCTTCCTCATGCAGCTTTCTGTTTTCTGCAAGCGAGAACACTTGAAAACCTCCGCTATCAGTCAGGATGGGACGATCCCAGCTATTAAATTTATGCAAACCACCAGCCTGTTCAAGGATTTCCAATCCGGGACGCAGATATAAATGGTACGTATTACCAAGGATAATCTGAGCCTTGATATCATCTTTCAGCTCGGTCATATGTACAGCCTTAACAGACCCTTGTGTACCAACTGGCATAAAAATAGGCGTCTCAATTACCCCGTGATCGGTAGTAATTAAGCCCGCCCTCGCATTTGTCTTAGTATCTTTGTATTGTAATTCGAATTTCATTCGGTCAAATTTTACGCAAAGGTACTTCTTTACTTAATAAGGAACAAAAGATGAAAGGCTAAAATCCGAATTCGTCTACTTCGATTTCTTTAATTTCTTCCACTTTTGGTTTAGATGCAAACTGATGCACTACATTTGCCTTAACAATGATGGCCCTGTCTGGTCTGGCCGGACATATAGATTCGCATCCTCCGCAACCGATACAGATTTCAGGTTCTACTTTTGGAATTCTTAAATCACCTTTGTAGGGAACCATCTTTACAGCCTGAGTCGGACAGTGTTCGGAACAAGCCCCACAGTCGGTACCATCAATCTCTACAATACATCTGTTTTTAAAGAAATGGGCAATTCCTACCTGGGTTGTTACTTTTTCTTCCTTAGTTAATGGCTTGATAGCATGGTTTGGGCATACGTCCGAGCATACGGTGCATTCATAATTGCAATAGCTATTGTCGTAATCAAGGTGCGGTTTCAATAAATATCCTAATCCAAATTCTAATACCGCAGGTTTTAAAATATGTGTAGGGCATTGAACAACACACAGATGGCAACCCGTGCAAGTGTCTTTAAACCGTTCGAGACTTAAGGATCCAGGAGGTGTTATGGGTGGCCAGTTTGAATTATCTTCCTTACCATGTGCTCTTCTTTTACCGTGTGAAGCATGTTGAGCAATTGCTGTTACTATTGGAATTGATGACGCAACCGTGATACCTGTTGTTAGAAAGGAACGTCTGCTGGCAAAAGCTTTCTGCGATTCAATGGGCGCACTTTTATCAACCAGTTTGTGTTTCGAAAATATCGGATTCATATTGTAATGTAATGCATTTTTGGAGCAGGACGTTACACAATTAAAACAATCCACACAACGTGAATTGTCTACCTCCATGGTTTCCACATTAATAGCTTCTGCTTTACAAGACTTTTCACATTTTCCACATTGTATGCACGAATTTTTGTCAAAATTTATACTCAAAAATGAATAACGAGACACCAGACTCAATAACGCCCCAACCGGACAAAGGGTATTACAAAACAACCTTCCGCGAAGTGTTACCATGAGAATGAAAAGTAAAAGAATACTACCTCCTGCAATTACTGCAGGAATAGTAATAGACTCTACTGTTACGTGGTAAAGTGTATAATTGTCAAATTTCATAAGACCATCAGCTATGAGGTTATTTCCCCACATCACTAAAGGCCTGAAAAGATTACTCACTATTCTTCCAAAATTGCTGTAAGGGTCTAAAAGCAGCAGGAGTTCAATAGATCCAAATACAGCAAGAACAGCTGTTAGTCCCAGCAATCCGTATCGAAGCCAATTAAGAGGCTTACGAAATACAAACCGACGAGATCCTTTTTTCTTTTTCTTTCCAATGCAATAAATGCGATTAATTATGTCTTGTAAAACTCCTGCCGGGCAAATAACCGAACAATAGATGCGTCCGAATACAAGGACAAGCAAAAATTGAGCGATAAGAATCCATATTATTCCAGCTAATATTGCAGGGACCAGTTGAATATGTAAAAGATTGTGCAGACTTTCCGGAAGAAGATTTGCAAAGTCAACAAAGTATAAAAATATGGGTACGAAAAAGAGGATTGCGAGGAGAACCCGCAATCCTTTCAATATCTTAGACTGTTTCATTATATCTTAATACGTTTGATCGTTATTTTATCCAGGTTTGAAGTCCCAAGTTTTAAGGCTTCACCTTTTTTGATATGGCCAACGGCACTTATATCCAATTTCTCAACCTGATTAAAGAATTTAAGAGCAGCAGTATCTGTTGCAACAATGTTAGGAGAGGCTATAAGCGTTTTAAGCTGAGCTACATCCGCTAAACTCTTTCCCTGCGGACCATTGTGATGCATTATACGGTATGCGTCAACTATATTTAATACAGGCTTTTTATTCCAGGTACAAATATCGGCAATACACTGTTGTAAATCATTTGAATGGAAAAAGCGTCTGTCCCATACAATACCCATATAGTTTTTCATAGCGCAAGTCAACTTAGCTCCTCCATGGTTTTTAAGAACAGGAACATTGATCCAAACATCTGCTTCAATCAATGATTCGTGTATCATTGCATTCTTTAGAGTAACTCCATTTGGAATAGAAACATTCTTGTAATACTTCTCATCATTGCCAGGCACTATTACACCACCTGCTCTTTTTACAGCAGCAGCAATACCACTGGTTTCATAACATTTTTGCCAGTTATCACACGTATGATCAAATACTGTTACTTTTTGGGCACCAGCAGCAAGGCATTTTTTTACCAGAGCTTCAACAAGTTGCGGATTTGTGTTCCCAGCCATTTCCGGAGAACGATCCCATCCAATATTTGGCTTAATAACAACTTTTTGTCCTTTTTTAACGAACTTACCAATACCGCCTAAAGCTTCCAGCGCTTTATTTAGCATAACGGCAGGTTCTCCACCCATAACTGCAACTAAATCCGGAGCTTTTTCTACAGCAACGGTGTTAGAAGATAAAGCAGCTTGCAAACCTTCAAAATTTAGTGTTAGGGCAGCTCCTGCTACCGCACTGGTCTTTAAAAAATCACGACGTTTCATATTGCTTATTTAAGGTGTTAAATTATTCTTTGCACATTAACGAACTAACAAATATAATGCTATTATTATTACAACAGTAACTTTTTATGCAAAAAAGTGCAAACGATATAGTGTGCTTATTAGTTCGTAGGTAACTGGGCTGGTTTGTTATAGTCATTGAGTCACTTTATAGTGGGATTGACTTCTTTTGGTTATATTTGTCCAATGAAACATGAATAATAAAATGGAACTATATCACTATACCACATTGGAATCATTTTGGAAAATGATTTCAATGTCAGCGGAAAACGAAAAGGTAAATATCGAGTTGTTTAACATAATGCATCGCATGGAAAACGGTGAGTCGCCTTATGGCCTCTCTGTTTTAAGAAGAGCGATAGGAGAATACGAATCAAGAAATAATATTCCTTCTGAACAGAGTAAAATAGAAGTCCCTTTTTTTAGGAACGACCGGGTTATGCTGGTTGGTCCTGATAAAGAAATGTATATATTCCCTTTATCAGAATGCCCGGACAATAAAGAGTGGTGGACTTCCGTATCTTCATCAGAGACAAAAGTAGCTATCGGATTCGACTACCTGGCATTGGTGGATTATTGTATTTCAGCAAATTTGTTTTTGCTAAAATGCAAGTACGATGAAGCAAAGGCATTGGAGGTGTTTATTAATCAGCTTGATACCGAATACGACACATTCGATTATGATGAAGAACACAGCAGGTTTAGCGTACACACCAAGTTCTTCTCTATGATGTATAATGCTTGTCTGGAAGTAGATGATCCTGCAAAATCCGATTCAAAGGAATGGCGTTTATCTTCATTTGCTTCTCCTCTTGAAGCATCGTATACTTATAAAGATGGAAAAATTATTCCTTTTGAGTTGTTGAAACTTCCACAGAATGTTATAAAAAGTATTTGTATTCAAACAAATGGGTATTGCGACATCGTTATTAGTGGTATATTAGGTTTACTAGAGAAAGAAGGATTTGATACCGAAGTTATTGAAATCCGTAAATCTGCCATACACGTATAACTGATATTTTTTATAATTTTGTACGCTTAAAAAAGAAACCCTGTGAAAGAATACCTTACTCATTTAAATGATAGCCAGCGTGAGGCCGTAACCTATACCGACGGACCTTCACTGGTAATTGCCGGTGCTGGTTCGGGCAAAACGAGGGTGCTGACTTATAAAATTGCTTACCTGCTCCAACAGGGATTTCCTGCTCAATCCATTTTGGCTCTAACGTTCACTAATAAAGCAGCGCGCGAGATGAAAGAACGTATTTCTTCCATGGTAGGGGCCGAACAGGCTCGTAGATTATGGATGGGAACGTTTCACTCTATTTTTTCACGTATCCTCAGAAATGAGGCATCTTATCTTGGATACCCTTCGGGATTTACCATTTACGATTCAACAGACTCTAAAAGTTTGCTCAAGTCAATCATTAAAGAAATGCAACTCGATGATAAAGTGTATCGGGTAGGGACGGTTCAAAGCCGAATTTCCAATGCAAAGAATTCGCTGGTAACGGTCAAAGCTTACGAACAGAGCAAAGAGCTTCTCGAATCAGACATGCACTCGAAAACTCCACTGATTTCGGAGATATATAAACGTTATCAGGCAAGGTGCAAACAAGCTGGAGCGATGGACTTTGATGATTTATTGCTTCAGACAAACATACTCTTCAGAGATTTCCCCGAAGTGCTGGAAAAGTACAGACGTTTTTTTCAATATATCTTGGTCGACGAGTATCAGGATACCAACTTTGCCCAGCATTTAATTGTGCAGCGTTTAAGTGAAATACATCAGCGGATTTGCGTGGTGGGGGATGATGCGCAGAGTATTTATTCTTTCCGTGGAGCTAATATTGATAATATACTTAAGTTTAAGAGTACCTATTCGGGTTGCCGTGTATTTAAGCTTGAGCGCAATTATCGTTCTACGCAATCGATCGTTAATGCTGCCAACAGCTTGATTCAGAAGAATAAGGAGCAAATACACAAGACGGTTTATTCAGAAAATAATGTTGGCGAAAAGATTCGGGTAACCTCGTCCTATTCCGACTATGAAGAAGGATACGTTATTGCAGGAAAGATCGCAGAGATGCGCATGCTGGGAAATCATTATAGCTTTTCCGATTTTGCTATTTTATATCGCACCAATGCGCAGAGTCGTATTTTAGAAGAAGCGTTGCGTAAACGAAATATTCCTTATAAAATATATGGGGGGCTGTCTTTCTATCAGCGAAAAGAGATAAAGGATATTATTTCTTACTTCAGAGTTATTGTAAATCCTCATGATGAAGAGGCGCTGAAGCGTATTATAAATTATCCGGCCAGAGGCATTGGAGAAACGACTGTGAATAAATTAGTTTCGGTTGCTTCGGAAAACGATGTGAGTCTGTGGACTATCTTGCAGAATCCTACCGCATATTCTCTGCCTGTTAATAAAGGGACTTTAAATAAGCTTACCGGATTTCGCGAGCTAATGGAGGGTTTTATGGCCCGAAATGAGGAGCTTTCGGTAGATGAGTTGGCTGGAATAGTGGTTAAGGATAGTGGTATAGTCGGCTCGCTGTTTCAGGATCGGTCGGTCGAAGGAATAAGCAAACAAGAAAACCTGGAGGAATTAATAAAAGGTATTGCCGAGTTTTCTGAAATAAAGAGGGAAGAAGGGGTTGAGAGTATAAAAATGGCTGATTTCTTGTCGGAAGTTTCATTGCTAACCGATCAGGATAATGATAAAGATGAGTTCAATAACAAAGTGACGCTAATGACGGTTCATTCGGCGAAAGGGCTTGAATTTAAAAATGTATTTGTAGTCGGAATGGAGGAAGATCTTTTTCCATCACAGATGGCGAAAGACAATCCACGGGCCATCGAGGAGGAGAGAAGGCTTTTCTATGTAGCTATAACACGAGCAGAAGAAAATTGCATGCTAACCTATGCAAAAAGCCGATTCCGCAACGGGCAAAGCACAATTTGTTCGCCCAGTCGTTTCCTCAAAGATATTGATGCGGAATTTTTAGATAATCCCTCTGCACCAGCCACTGAAGATACGTTTGCCGCGCAACGCGCAAAATATCAGGAGTCTGCACTCGCTTCATTTCGAAAACAATCCGAAACCGACGATCATTTTACTTCACCTGTTACGGCCGAAGCAAAACAACGTGTGGCACGACTAACCAAAATCGAAAATGCAACACCTCAGACAGGTGCTTCTGCATTTAAAGGTACAGAATTACTGGTTGGCAGCCGTGTGCGGCACGATCGATTCGGCGAAGGAGAAGTAATGGCTATTGAAGGAACAGATGCCAATCAAAAAGCAACTGTTGAGTTTGATAACTTTGGTCAAAAGCAATTGCTTCTTAAATTTGCTAAACTTACAATTCTTTAGAAATTAAAGACTTCGTGTACATAAGGCTTTTTTTGTATCTTTGTACCCTTAATAAAGATAATATAGATTTAAAATGATAGATTTCAATGCGATTCCATCGCCTTGCTATGTAATGGAAGAAAAGTTGTTGCGGAATAATCTGGCTCTTATCAAGCGAGTAAAAGAAGAGGCTGGAGTAAATATTATTCTAGCTTTCAAAGCGTTTGCCCTCTGGAAATCGTTCCCGATTGTTAAAGAATACATTTCTTATTCCACAGCTAGTTCCAAATTTGAAGCACAACTTGCATTCGAAGAGATGGGGATGCCGGCTCATACTTATTCGCCGGCATACACTGAAGCCGATTTCCCTGCGATATTAAAATATAGCAGCCATATTACATTCAACTCTCTGTCTCAGTTTGAGCGTTTTTACCCATTGGTAAAGGCCGATGGCCGAGGTATATCATGTGGATTGCGTATTAATCCTGAATTTTCGGATGTGGAAACGGATTTATACAATCCTTGTGCCCCGGGTACACGGATGGGGATTGTACGAGATTTACTTGGAAAGACTTTACCGGAAGGGGTAGACGGACTTCATTTTCATACTTTATGTGAGTCTACTTCTTTTGATTTGGAGAGAACTCTGCAGGAGGTTGAGAAGAAATTCGGCGATCTGCTGTCGCAGGTAAAGTGGCTCAATATGGGTGGAGGACATCTAATGACCAAAAAGGGTTATGATACAGCTCATCTTATTTCTGTACTTCATGCTTTTAAAGCTAAGTATCCTAATTTAGAGATCATTATGGAGCCTGGAAGTGCCTTCGCCTGGCAAACAGGATTCTTGCTAACAACGGTTGTAGATATTGTAGAGAATAAGGGAATCAACACAGCTATTATTGATGCTTCTTTTACTTGTCATATGCCGGATTGTCTGGAAATGCCTTACAAGCCAGCAATACGTTATGCAACAGATGCTGTTGAAGGCAAACCATCATACAGGATTGGAGGAAACAGTTGCCTGAGTGGTGATTATATGGGAGACTGGTCGTTTGAAAAGCCCTTGAAGGTTGGCGATAAGATAATATTTGAAGATATGATTCATTACACTATTGTTAAGACATCCATGTTTAATGGTATTCCGCATCCTTCGTTGGCACTTTGGAGCAAAGACGATGAGTTAGTCATATACAAATCCTTTGGTTACGAAGATTATAAAAACAGAATGAGTTAATGATTTGTACCAATAATTTTATGTAATTTAGCGCAATAATTCGAGTGTTATAAACAAGCAATAAAGATATGGGTATTTTTAGCTTTTTCAATAAGGAAAAAAAAGAGACTTTAGATAAGGGGTTATCAAAAACTAAGGAAAATGTATTTACCAAAATCACCCGGGCCATTGCAGGAAAAAGCAAGGTGGACGACGAGGTATTGGATAATCTGGAAGAAGTACTTATAACCTCGGACGTTGGCGTAGATACTACTCTTAAAATCATTTCACGTATTGAGAAACGTGTTGCTTCCGACAAATTTGTAAACACGCAGGAGCTTACCGCTATCTTGCGGGATGAAATCGCAAGCTTGCTTACAGAGAATAATACAGAGGATGCCGAAGGTTTTACAACTCCCGCAGATAAGAAGCCTTATGTAATTATGGTTGTGGGCGTTAATGGCGTTGGAAAAACAACTACAATCGGGAAATTGGCTTATCAGTTTAAAAAAGCCGGCAAGAAAGTTTACCTGGGTGCCGCGGATACATTCCGTGCAGCCGCGGTGGAGCAGCTGGTTATCTGGAGCGAAAGAGTAGGGGTGTCTATTGTAAAACAGAAGATGGGTTCCGATCCTGCATCTGTTGCCTTCGACACCTTAAGTTCAGCTAAAGTAAATGACGCTGATGTTGTTATTATTGATACAGCCGGACGATTACATAACAAGGTTAATTTAATGAACGAATTGACTAAGATTAAAAATGTAATGAAAAAGGTTGTACCGGATGCTCCTCACGAGATTTTACTGGTTCTGGATGGGTCCACAGGACAAAATGCGTTTGAACAGGCTAAGCAGTTTACAGCTGCTACCGAGGTTAATGCATTAGCTATAACAAAATTAGATGGAACTGCCAAGGGTGGTGTTGTGATTGGTATTTCGGATCATTTCCGTATACCGGTAAAATATATTGGCTTAGGCGAAGGTATAGAAGACCTTCAGGTATTTCAGAAAAAAGAGTTTGTAAATTCATTATTCGGAGAATAAAATAAAAAAGAAGGGGTTACTCTTCTTTCTCCATTTTTATGTATGAGAAAAAATAAAGTTGATATTATAACGCTGGGATGTTCAAAAAACCTGGTAGATTCAGAACAGTTAATGCGCCAGTTTAAGGCAAATGGATATACTGTTGAACATGACCCGAAGAAAATCAATGGTGAGATCGTGGTGGTTAACACATGCGGTTTTATTGGCGATGCACAGGAAGAATCCATAAATATGATTCTTGAACTGGCAGAAGCCAAAAAGAAAGGAAAAATTGGAAAGCTTATCGCTATGGGCTGTTTGACAGAACGTTTCCTTGATGATTTAAAACGGGAATTGCCTGAAGTTGATAAATTCTATGGCAAATTTAACTGGAAAGAAGTACTTGCAGATCTTGGCAAAGCATATCATAATGAGTTGTCTGATGATCGGGTATTAACTACACCCAAACATTACGCTTATCTAAAAATTGGCGAAGGGTGTGACCGTACTTGCTCATATTGTTCAATTCCTATTATTACAGGTCATTATCACTCAAGACCAATTGAAGAAATTGAAACTGAAGTAAAGCTGCTTGTAAAAAGAGGCGTGAAAGAGTTTCAGGTAATTGCTCAGGATTTAACTTATTATGGGTTGGATCTGTACAAGAAAATGGCTTTACCCGAGTTGATTGAAAGAATTTCTGATATACCGGGCGTTGAATGGATCAGATTGCATTATGCTTATCCGGCTCATTTTCCATACGACTTACTTCGGGTTATGCGTGAACGTGATAACGTATGCAGCTATCTTGATATTGCATTACAACACATTAGTGATAATATGCTTAAGCACATGCGTCGAAATATAACGAAAGAACAAACCTATGAATTGCTTGAGAGAATCCGCAAGGAGGTCCCCGGTATTCATATCCGAACAACCCTGATGGTTGGCCATCCAGGCGAAACTGAACAGGATTTTGAAGAGCTGGTTGATTTTATTAAGAAAATGCGTTTCGAACGGATGGGCGCCTTTACCTACAGTCACGAAGCTGATACATATTCCTATAATAATTATGAAGATATAATACCTCAGGAAACCAAACAGGAACGTTTGGATTATATTATGCGCATTCAGGAGAGAATATCGGCCGAATTGAATGAACAAAAGGTAGGACAGGTCCTTAAGGTAATTGTTGACAGGGAAGAATCTGACTTTTATGTTGGACGTTCACAATTTGATTCGCCCGAAGTTGATCCGGAAATTCTGATTTCAAAAGATAAAGAGCTTGTTATAGGCACAATGTATTCCGTGAAAATTACTGATGCTCAAGCCTTTGATCTTTATGGGAAGGTGATTGACTAATAAAAAACCGGCGTCTATGTTTGTAGTTTTATGAAAAAATGACTAAAATAGCACTTAATCTAATTTAATGTGAATACTAACATGAAAAACAAAGAGCTGATAACTGAATTATCGAACCGTCTGGAATGGAATTCACAGGAGGTTACGGACATGCTGGACTCTTTTTGTTCGATTGTTGGTACTCATTTAATAGAGAACGATACGATCTGTCTTCCTGACTTAGGTAATTTTGAAGTTAAAAAGAAAGCAGATCGTGTTTCTGTTAACCCAGTTAATGGGAAACGTTATTTGGTTCCCCCCAAATTGGTAGCTGTTTTTAAGCCGTCTACAGCCTTAAAAGCTAAACTTAAGGAGATAACAGACAATGAATAACAGATTAACCATACAGGAAATAGCCACATTATTGTCTGTTAGTACAGGCAAAAGCACTCAAGATGCAGAAAAATTTCTGCGTGAATTTGTTGCTGTAGTTTCTGTTGGTGTTCTTTCAGATAGGGTGGTTAAGATAAAAGGGTTGGGAACTTTAAAGATATTGCTTGTTGAAGATCGGGAGAGCATTCATGTTAATACAGGCGAAAGAATTCTGATTCCTGCACATTATAAATATTCATTTATTCCGGATACTGAGCTGAAAGAATTGGTTAATCGGCCATTCTCAATATTTGAAACTACAGAAATCAATGACTCAGAGTCATTTCCCGATTTAGAAGTTTCGTTGGAAGATGAGCCAGAGTCGGAATCAGAATCGGATGATGAAGCATTGGTTGTTTCTGTTGGTCCCTCAAAAGAAAATAAACCAGAAATACAAAGAGCTGCGGAAACTTCCTTGGATCTTTTGAAAGAAATACTGGAAGAAACGCCAACTGATAATAATCCAGTTGTTGAAGAAGAGGTGACTGGCAATCCGCTAACTGATGTTCTCGATAATGATGCTCATGTTGACAATGAACCGGAAGAGCTTAATAGTGTTTTGCCCTCCAACGAGAGTGTTGATATTGCAAAAGTTATTTCATCCTATTACGGTTACGAATCAGAAAATCAAGTATCATCAAGTAATACTCATATGACTTCTGTAAAATATAACCATTATGCTGCAGCTCCGGCGAAAAAAAAGAGAAGAAAGCGTTCCTTTGGAAAATCACTTCTATATCTTTTAATAATTGGCGCCTTGGGTTTATTTTTTCTAGGTTTATTCTTCTATTTTCAATCCAAAGAGGTTAAGAACATTTTACCAATAATGGTAGAAAGTGTTCCACAATTAGAGGAGATCCAAATAGCTACTCCAGATTCAATAGCAAAAGATTCTGTACAAATAAAATCTTCTCCTGAAACACTTCCGATTACTCCAAGCACTCCAAGTACAGCTTCATTATATTTGGATACTATTGTAATTAAATCAGGCGACAGATTAACACTCGTATCACAAAAATATTATGGTCATAAATTGTTTTGGGTCTATCTTTATTTAGAGAATAAAGATGCAATTGGAAATCCTAATCATGTACCGATAGGAACATCTATTCTTATACCAATACCTCAAAAATACAATATTGATGCTAATCAGAAAGTTTCACTGGATAAAGCTGCGGCACTTCAAACACAAATATTAAATGAAGAATGACCAGTTTTTACTACTGATTTTATAAGAGTGCTTTCGGTTAGCATTATTTAACTGGTAAAGTAAGGAATACGGTTTTAACATTTCTATTTTTGTGCTGCTTTTAAATGAAGAAGAAAATAACAAACAATATAATTAATTAATTCTATGAGTCAGACAGTAGACATTCGTGAGTTGAATGAACGAATTGAAAGCAAGAGTTCGTTTGTGAATATGATTACCATGGGAATGGACCAGGTAATCGTAGGTCAGAAACATTTAGTTGAATCTTTAATGATTGGTCTGCTATCGGATGGACATATTCTTCTGGAAGGTGTCCCCGGTTTGGCAAAAACTTTGGCTATTAAAACATTGGCTTCGTTGATTGATGCTAAGTACAGCCGTATTCAGTTTACTCCGGACTTGCTACCTGCCGATGTTACCGGTACAATGATTTACAGTCAGAAAAATGAAGATTTCCATGTTAAACAAGGGCCTATCTTCGCTAATTTTGTTTTAGCTGATGAAATTAACCGTGCACCAGCAAAGGTTCAGAGTGCTCTTTTGGAAGCAATGCAGGAACGTCAGGTTACTATCAGCGATCAAACATTCAAGTTGCCGGATCCATTTTTAGTAATGGCTACCCAGAACCCTATCGAACAAGAAGGTACTTATCCATTACCAGAAGCTCAGGTTGACCGTTTTATGCTGAAGGTGGTTATCAATTACCCTAAAAAAGAAGAAGAAAAACTAATCATCCGTCAGAATATTTCTGGAATTTCACCTGTGATTAAACCAGTTGTAACTAAGCAAGAGATTATTGAAGCCCGTAAAGTGGTAAGAGATGTATATTTGGATGAAAAAATTGAGCGATACATTGTGGATATTGTATTTGCAACGCGTTTTCCTCAGGAACACGGACTTCCTAATCTTGCAAATATGATTTCATTTGGAGCTTCTCCCCGTGCATCTATTAATTTGGCATTGGCAGCTCGTGCATATGCATTTATTAAACGCAGAGGATATGTAATTCCTGAAGATGTACGTGCCGTTTGCCATGATGTTATGCGTCATCGTATGGGACTAAGCTATGAAGCTGAAGCAAATAACCTGACTTCTGAAGATATTATTAGCGAAATCTTAAATAAAGTAGAAGTTCCTTGATGTTATCTTCGGAATTAAAGATAGTCAATTTCATTTTAGAAATTCCTTACCTTGATAGAGAAGATAATAATTAGTAAAAACTAAGTACGTAGTACTATGGAAACAAGTGAACTATTAAAGAAAGTTCGTCGGATAGAAATAAAAACCCGAGGGCTGTCCCGTAATATATTTGCGGGTCAGTATCATTCGGCTTTTAAAGGTCGAGGAATGGCTTTTAGTGAAGTGCGTGAATACCAATATGGAGATGATATCCGGGATATTGACTGGAATGTTACGGCGAGGTATTCCCGTCCTTTCGTTAAAGTATTTGAAGAAGAACGAGAACTAACGGTTATGTTGCTTATAGATGTTTCCGGTAGTAGAGATTTTGGTTCTGTTAACGTAATGAAGAAAGAAATCATTACCGAGATTGCGGCTACTCTTGCTTTTTCAGCTATTCAGAATAATGATAAAATTGGCGTTTTATTTTTTTCTGATAAGATTGAAAAGTTTATTCCTCCTCAAAAAGGGAAAAAACATATTCTGTATATTATTCGCGAATTGATTGATTTTCATCCAGAAGATACTAAGACTGATATAAGTCAGGTATTGAAGTATCTTACTAATGCTATAAAAAAGCGTTGTACAGCTTTCCTAATATCTGATTTTATTGATAAAGGAGGATTTAAGGATGCGCTTACAATCGCTAACCGAAAGCACGATGTGGTCGCTATTCAGGTGTACGACCAGCGGGAAACAGAACTTCCTTCGGTAGGTCTTTTGAAAGTTAAAGATGCCGAAACAGGGGAGGAACGTTGGGTAGATAGTTCTTCTGTCCGCGTTCGTAATGCGTTTAGTGAGTGGTGGAATAACCGACAGGCAGAAATGAATAATGCGTTTAAGAAATGCCGCGTTGATTCTGTTTCAATACGAACGGATGATGATTATGTAAAAGCGTTGATAGCTCTTTTTGATAAACGTAATTAAGCATGCAAATGAGATATATAAAAAATGGCATTCTGTTTATTGCTATTGCACTGGCTGCATTGCAAGAAACAAAACTGTCTGCGCAGCAAACCCTGATTGATGTTTCAATTGACTCTGCGGCTATTTTAATTGGTGAACAGACAGTTTTACACCTCACTGTAACAACCGATAATGGTAAGAATGTGCTGATTCCTATTCCGAATGATACATTAATGACAGGGGTAGAGGTATTGCATCTTTACAAAGCGGATTCTACAGTGATAGAGAACAATAGGTTGCTTATCAAACAAGATATCCTGATTACCTCTTTTGATTCATCTTTATATCTTCTGCCTCCTTTTAAGGTTATTGATAGAACAGATACTATTTATTCGAATCAGGTAGCGTTAAAGGTGTCTACAATTCCTGTAAAATCAGATAAACCTGAAGAATTTAATGATATTAAAGAAACCTGGACACCTCCATTTGTTTTAGCTGATTATTATGATATAATCTATGGTATTTTGTTCGCTTGTTTCCTTATTTGTTTGATAGGATATATTTTACAAAGGATAAGAAACAGGCAATCTATCATTCCTTTCAGAAAGCCGGAACCAAAGTTACCACCGTATGAAATGGCGATAAGAGAACTTGATGAGATTAAGCATCAGAAATTGTGGCAGCAGGGACGGAATAAAGAATATTATACTTTGTTGACAGACACGTTGCGTAAGTACATCGTTGATCGTTTTGGTATAAATGCGATGGAAATGACTTCCGGAGAAATTCTGGAGTTTATTCATAGTGAAAGTGAAGCTAAATCAGTATATGATAGTCTGAAACAAATACTTGAATTGTCTGATTTTGTAAAATTTGCCAAGCTACACCCTCTGCCTAACGAAAACGAGATAAGTCTGATGAATGCTTATTTGTTCGTTAATCAGACTAAAATAATCGAATTGGCTAAATCTGATGAATCAAAAGAATCAACTGAAATAAAAGAATAAAATGGTATTTGCGAATCCAACATATCTGTTTTTATTGTTGTTGCTCATCCCTTTGATTGGATGGTACATTTGGAAGCTTCGAAAGAAACAGGCAAGCTTTCAGATTTCTTCCTCTCAGGCATTTGAGGCCCCGGAAGCAACATCATATAAAGTATATCTAAGGCATCTTCCTTTTGTATTACGTGTATTTGTAATTGCTTTGCTTATTGTTGTTTTGGCACGGCCTCAAACAACTGATAATTGGCAAAATTCTACAACAGAGGGAATTGATATTGTTATGACAATGGACATATCGAGTAGTATGCTTGCGCAAGATTTAAAGCCTAATCGCTTGGAGGCGGCTAAGGATGTTGCTGCTGCCTTTGTTAACGGCAGGCCTAATGATAACATCGGCCTGGTTGTTTTTTCAGGTGAAAGCTTTACGCAATGCCCGTTAACTACTGATCATACTGTGTTGCTTAATCTTTTTAAGGATATTCAGAGCGGTATGATTGAAGATGGAACGGCTGTAGGTCTTGGTCTTGCCAATGCAGTAAGTCGTATTAAAGAAAGTCAGGCTAAATCGAAAGTTATCATTCTGCTAACTGACGGATCCAATAACATGGGAGAAATTGCTCCGGTAACGGCCGCCGAGATAGCTAAAACGTTCGGCATTCGGGTATATACCATTGGGGTAGGTACACAGGGTGAAGCTCCTTATCCGTTTCAAACAGCATTTGGAGTTCAATATCAGAAAATAAAGGTTGATATTGATGAAAAAACACTGAATCAGATTGCGGTTACAACGGGAGGTAAGTATTTTAGAGCTACAGATAACGCGAGTTTAAAGGCCATCTATTCCGAAATAGATCAGATGGAAAAAGTTAAAATCAGTGTGCAGCAATATAGCAAGAAACAGGAAGAATATAAAAACCTTGCAATGCTTATATTTGCGTTGTTGCTGATAGAAATTACATTGAGATATACATTGTTCAGAAATATTCCATAAATAAAAGGCTTATGTTTCGTTTTGCAAATCCGGACTTTTTGTACTTGCTTTTCATACTACCTGTATTGATTGCATTCTATGTGTATGCTTATATACAGAAGAAGAAAGCGTTAAAGAGATTGGGTAATCCTGCGTTGCTTTTACAACTGATGCCGGAGGTATCATCCAAGCGTCAGTTTTTAAAATTTTGGTTTTTGTTTGGTGCTATTACTGCTGTAATATTTGTAATAGCCGGACCTCAGTTTGGTTCAAAACTTGAAACGGTAAAGCGTCAAGGGGTCGAAATTATGGTCTGTCTTGACGTTTCGAACTCTATGTTGGCTGAAGATGTTTCGCCAAATCGATTAGAGAAATCCAAACAAATGTTGTCAAAACTTACCGATGGTTTTACAAATGACAAGGTGGGTCTAATTGTGTTTGCAGGTGATGCCTATACGCAATTGCCAATTACATCTGATTATATTTCTGCTAAAATGTTTTTGTCTTCAATTAATCCGTCTATGGTTTCTACACAGGGAACTTCTATTGGTGCAGCGATTAATTTAGCTGTTCGGTCGTTTACCCCAAGTGAAACTTCGGATAAGACAATCGTTTTGATAACAGATGGTGAAAATCATGAGGATGATGCTGTAAGTGCGGCCGCTGCTGCTACCGAAAAAGGCATCCATGTTAATATAGTTGGAATAGGCTTACCCAAAGGGTCTCCAATTCCTTTGGCAGGTTCGAATAATTACATGAAAGATAATAATGGAAATGTTGTTATCACTATGTTAAATGAACAAATGTGTCAGGAGATTGCAGCAGCAGGTAAGGGTATGTATGTAAGGGCTGATAATTCAAACTCAGCATTAAAAGCTCTGCAGAAAGAAATTGATAAAATGAAAAAAACTGAGCTCGACAGTAAGGTTTATTCAGAGTACGACGAACAGTTCCAAATGGTTGCATGGATTGCTTTACTATTATTGATTGTAGAGCTGTTGATATTTGATCGTAAGAACAGAATTTTCAAGAAGGTAAAGATTTTTTCTTAAACAAGGAAGTTATGATAATTAGACATAGATCATCTATTTTTATTGCTATTTTTATTCTTTCATCCGGCTTTGCTTTTGCTCAGAAAGCCGAACGGAAGAATGTTCGCAATGGAAACAAATTATATAAAACTGAGAAATTTACGGAAGCAGAGATTGCTTATCGCAAGAGTCTGGAAGTGAATCCGAAATCGATTGAGGGAACTTATAACCTTGGTAATGCATTATATAAGCAAGGAAAGTTTCCCGAAGCAGCCGAGCAATATCAGCTCATTGCCGCTCAAGAGAAAGATCCGGCGAGATTAGCTCAGGTTTTTCATAATCTGGGTAATATTTCTATGAAGAATAAGCAATACGAAAAAAGTGTTCAGTCATATAAGCAGTCTTTAAGGTTAAATCCGCAAGACGATGAGACGCGTTACAATCTTGCTTTAGCTCAAAAGCTTCTTCAAGATCAACAAAATCAAGATCAAAGTCAGGATCAACAGAATAAAGATCAGAAAGACGATCAGAAAAATAAAGAGGATCAACAAAAAGATCAGCAGCAACAGCAAGATGATAAAAAGCAAAATAAAACACAGGATCAGCAACAGCAGAATGAGCAGATGAGTAAAGACAACGCTCAACAAATGCTGGATGCTTTTTTACAGGATGAAAAAGATACTCAGGAAAAGGTTAAGAAAGCGCAAATGCAGCAACAGCAGCGTAAAAAAACTGATAAAGAGTGGTAATTGTTAAGTAGATAACAAAAATAAATAGATTAAATAATGAGAAAATTAGTTTTCTTATTCTCGCTTCTCCTTTCCGTATTGGTGTTGAAAGCTGCTAACGTTAAGTTTTCAGCATCAGCTCCTAATGCGGTTGTTATGGGTGAGCAGTTCAGATTGTCCTTTACAGTCAATGCTGAAGCAAAGGATTTGAGGGTGCAGGAAATGCCCGATTTCGAGGTTCTTATGGGTCCATCTCAGTCTAAATCCTATAGTTCTTCGTGGGTTAATGGTCAAAGTAGCAGTGAAACAACAATTACTTTTACCTATATTTTAATGCCAAAGAAAGTGGGCACGTTTAATATAGCTCCGGCTACGATTAAGGTTAATGGCGCAAATTATGTTTCTAATGCTCTTTCTGTAAAAGTTCTTCCTCCTGATAAAGCTAGTTCAGCATCTGGAGATAAGTCCACAGGTTCAAACTCCAACCAGGCTGGTTCGCAGGCTATTTCTAACGATGGTCTTTTTATTAAAATGCAGGTGGCAAGTAGGACTGTGTATGAACAGGAAGGATTTGTTGTTACTTTTAAACTTTATTCATTGTATGATTGTGGTTTAAACGAAGTGAAATTTCCGGAGTTCGAAGGATTTCTTGCGCAGGAAATTGAATTGCCAGAACAAAAACAGTGGGGGCTTGAAAATTATAATGGCCGAAATTATCGCACTGTTGTGCTCAAACAAACTGTTTTATATCCCCAGCGTTCTGGGAAACTAACAATCCCTGCAGGTAAATTTGAGGCAGTTGTAAGACTTCGTTCTCAGCAGAAAGTTAAGAGTATTTTTGACGATTTCTTTGATTCTTATCAGGATGTGAAGAAAGTTATTACCTCGACACCGGCAGCCATTACAGTAAAGCCATTACCTTCAGGAAAACCAGCTTCCTTCTCTGGTGCTGTAGGCGTCTTTTCAATGTCTTCAAATATTAGTTCAGATAGAGTAAAAACAAATGAGGCTGTTACAATTAAGCTTAAAATATCTGGTAATGGAAATGTTAAGCTTTTGAAAAATCCTGAAGTTACTTTTCCTAATGATTTTGAAATATATGACCCTAAAGTAGAAACAGATATAAAAGCTTCTGCTTCAGGAGTTTCAGGAAGTAAATCAATTGAATATTATGCAATACCGAGGTATGCCGGAGATTTTGAAATTCCTGTTATTGAGTTTTCATATTTTGATACGAAATCAATGACTTACAGAACGATGAAGGCTGGTCCTTATAAACTTCATGTTGAAAAGGGTGAGGGAGGGGCTAATTCTCCAGTAATATCCAATTTTGGAGAAAAAGAAGCTCTTAAATATATTGGTCAGGATATTCGATACTTAAAAATTAAAGGTATACGATTTATATCAAAAAATGATATATTCTTTGGTTCCTTTTTATATTTGCTTTGCTATTTAGTTCCAGCAATACTCTTTATCGTTTTCTTTATTATTTATCGTAAACAAGTAAAGGAAAATGCGAATATTGCTTTAGTGCGTACGAAGAAAGCAAATAAAATGGCAGTAAAACGATTGAAAAATGCAGGTAAGCTATTGAAGGCAAATAATAAGGAAGCGTTTTATGACGAGGTTCTTAAAGCTTTGTGGGGATATTTGAGCGACAAGCTTAATATACCTCAGTCTAATCTTACTAAAGATAATGTTGAAATTGAATTGAATAAATATGGTGTTGATGAAGTATTGATTAATCAATTTATGAATATCCTAAATGATTGTGAATTTGCTCGTTACGCACCTGTCCAAAGTTCAGATGCTATGGATAATTTATATGAGCAAACCCTTGAAGCTATTGGTAAAATGGAGAATATAATTAAACGGTAATTGAAATGAATACATCAATATATATGAATAAGACATGGCTAATATTGCTGTTCGTATGCTTTTCATTGACTTCTTTTGCTCAAACTTCATCTGTTAAAGAAGCTGAAGTTGCTTTTTCGAAAGGACAGTATAATGAGGCTATTAGACTTTTTGAAGCAATTCTGAATGAAAAGGGTGAATCTGCAGAGATATATTACAATTTAGGAAACGCATATTACAGGGACAACAAGATTGCTCCAGCTATCTTGAACTATGAACGAGCACTTCTTTTAGATCCGGGTGATAGCGATATCCGGTTTAATCTTCAAATGGTAAAACTAAAGACTGTAGATAAAATTGAACCTGTAGGTGAGTTCTTTCTGATTAGTTGGTTCAAGTCTATTCAAAACATGGGAGCAGCAGATTCTTGGGCAAAATTAGGAATCTGTACGTTTATTTTGTTCATCGGTTGTTTAATTCTATATTTCTTCTCTCGGTGGATTAAAATGAAAAAAATATCTTTCTATCTAGGATTAATACTTCTTGTTATTGTGATTGTTTCAAATATTTTTGCCAGTAACCAGAATAGCAAATTAGTAAATAGAAATAATGCCATTATTTTTTTACCAACAGTAACCATAAAAAGTTCACCAGATGCAAGTGGTACAGATTTATTTATCTTACATGAAGGTACGAAAGTCTCAGTAAAAAGCACTTTAGGAGAATGGAGTGAAATTGAATTAGAAAATGGGAATGTTGGATGGTTGCTTAGCAAAAGTGTTGTAAAAATTTAATTAAATAGACCCTAATGCTCGAAAAAGAACTTGCATTTGAACGTGACGCTTTTTTCTTCTTAAACGGCAGTGATTCTTCTTATCTTGATAGCTTTATGTGGCTATATTCAGGGAAAGTAGTTTGGCTGCCGTTGGCAGTTTTTATTATGGCTGTTTTAGTATATAAAAAGAATTGGAGGGAGTATTTTTTAATTTTTTTATCTATTGCTCTAGTAATAACTTTATGCGATCAATTTGCTTCGCATGTTTGTAAACCTTTTTTCTCAAGATTTCGGCCAACACATCATCCTGATTTTATGGATCAGGTAAAGATAGTTTTTGATTATAGAGGAGGAATGTACGGTTTTATTTCAAGTCATGCTGCAAATGCATTTGGTTTTGCTACGTTTATGTCGCTCTTATTTAGATATAAATTTTTTACCTGCTCTATTTTTACCTGGTCTATATTGACATCCTATACCCGAATTTACTTGGGTGTTCACTTTATATCGGATATTATCTGTGGAATGCTGGCCGGTTTGTTTTTGGGATATCTTGTCTATATAGTTTATATACATATTCGTAAAAAAGTAATAAGTGAGACTTGTACCCAAAGTTCTACTCAATTAATTTATTCGCTGAATAATAAACGATTAATTACATGTTCAATATGGATTTCTATAATTCTTTTGATAATCTTTACAAAACCATTAATTTCTTTATTACACTAAGTAAAGATTATAATTAATGCCCTAAAGCATATTAATATAAACATTATTTGTAGTAAATAATTTGTTTAGTTTACTTTAAATGGCTAAGTTAGGGGCATGAATTATAACACAAGTATTAACCTTCAAAAAAGGAATACCATGACGAAGACAATCACATTTAACGAGCTACGTAAAATCAAAGACAGTTTGCCAGACGGTAGTACTCATCGGATTGCTGATGAGTTAGGTTTATCAGTAGAAACCGTTCGAAATTATTTCGGAGGTCATAATTTCAAAGATGGAAAGAGTTGTGGGTTACATATTGAGCCCGGTCCTGATGGCGGTTTGATTGTTTTAGATGACACAACTGTTTTAGAGCGTGCTTTGCAGATCCTCAATGAAAAAGTTGGGGGGAAAGTGGAAGCACCTGAGGCCTAAAGAAAATTTCAGTAAATAAAGAATCCCATAGCATAATTTATTCGCTTTGGGATTTTTTATTTTTACTAAACCTTTGATAGTAACCTGTTGTTTTATTAAAAAAACCATAAGTATGGAAGATAAGTTAGTAACATTAGCTATTCTCACATTTGAAAAAGCTCAAATCTTAAAAACAATGCTTGAGACTGAAGGTATAGAGGTTTATATTCATAATGTAAATCTTATTCAGCCTGTTGTCTCTGCTGGCGTTCGTGTACGTATTAAGGAAAGTGATTTGCCGCATGCATTAAGAATAGTTGAAGACAGCAAGTGGTTTACAGAAGAATCACTTAAGGAGGATTCAAGTACTAGTGTAAAAAAAGTATTAATACCTGTTGACTTTTCTGATTATTCGATTGCTGCTTGTGAAATAGGAATTAACTATGCTCATAAAGTTGGAGCGGAAGTGATGATTCTCCATGCATACTTCACACCATATTTTCCCTCTGCAATTCCTTTAGGAGACACTTTAGCCTATCAGATTAATGAAGATGATTCAGTTCAGCATCTGCTCAAACGTGTACAAGATGATATGGCTAATATTTGCACTTTACTGAAAAGAAAAATGGATTTAGGTGAATTACCACGTTTAGAGTTTTCTAATTCACTAAGAGAAGGTTTACCTGAAGAAGAAATCTTAGGTTTTTGTAAGGAATACAATCCAACTTTAGTTGTAATGGGTACTAGAGGAAAAAGTCAAAAAGATCTCGATTTAATTGGTAGTGTTACTGGAGAAGTCATAGAAATTAGTAAAATTCCTGTACTTGCTATACCTGAAAATGTTCCTTTTAAAAACTTGAATGATGTGAAAAATATTGCGTTTGCAACATCATTTGATCAACGTGATTTAGTCGCTTTTGATAAATTTATGAATTTATTCAAAGACTTTGATATTCAAATTCATATTTTTAATATTTCAACAAGTAAAGATCAGTGGAATGAAATAAGGCTCGCAGGCATTCGTGAATACTTCAAGAAACAGTATCCTAATTCAAAAATTAATCATACAGTTTTAGATGATGGGGATTTATTGTTGGCTATTGAAAAATTTGTTAGAGATAAGAATATTGATCTGATTTCATTTAGCACACATAGAAGAGGTATTTTTGCAAGAATGTTTAATCCAAGTATTGCAAGAAAGATGTTATTTCATACTGATACACCTATGTTAGTATTACATTCTTAATTATAAATTACGTTTATAGTATTTGTTTTTCATATAAGTAGAGTTTGTTATTTGTTTGTCCGTGTATTGCTGTGAAGCAACACACGGACTTCTTATTTACTATATTATGAATGCAATATATTTTATATAATCACCATTATGTTTAATACAATATATTATCTCTTACATCAATACTATCGATAACAAATTAAGCCAACAACTTTATCTGGGAGATATACCCCAATGAACGGATTTGATTAAATAGCTCTGTATAAGAGGACTTTGCTTTTACGTTCACTTTAAAAGTAATGATGGCAATATCTTTTTCATAGTTTTGTTCGTATGAAAGACTCACTATAAATATATTTCTATTCTCTATAATGCTGCGAATCATACGAAGGTCTGGTGTTGCTGTGTCACAAGTAATTGATAATATTTTATTTACTCCATCAAGCCACATTCTTCTTTCAAGACGTTCTAATGAAACCAAAACAAATAATGTAAGCAACGTGATAATTAGCGCTGTAATATACATTCCAGCTCCGACAGTCAGACCAATTACGGCAACCACCCAAATACATGCAGCAGTAGTAAGTCCATGAACACTTCCATGGCTTTGTATTATTGCCCCGGCACCTAAAAACCCAATTCCGGTTAAAACTTGAGCAGCAATACGGCCAGGATCTCCATTTAAAAAATTTGGATATGATTGCGGTATCCAAACAGACAGCAACATCGCTGCAGTTGATCCCATACAGATCAATGTAAAAGTCCTCATTCCAGCATCATGACGCCTAAACTGACGTTCGAATCCTATTATAGCACCAAGGACAAAACTAAATAACATTTTTAACGTAGCTGTGTATGGGGTAACTTCCATGCTACGCAAAATTGCAAATAAATTATCAAGTGTGTCGTTGTAATTCATATCATACAAACATTGATGCTATATTAAAACAATTTTCTATTTTAAACTTCTAATGCTCCAATAATTTCTTTCACAGATTTATAACCATGTTTATCAAGATATTCATTAATTCCGTTTACTGTTTTTACAGATATTGCCGGATCAATAAAATTATATGTGCCAATCTGAATAGCGGAAGATCCAGCTAACATAAACTCAATAGCGTCTTTCCAATTAGAAATTCCACCTAACCCAATGATAGGGATTTTTACTGCTTGATAAGTTTGCCATACCATTCTCAAAGCAATGGGCTTTACACAAGGACCAGAAAGCCCTCCTGTTACTGTAGATAAAACAGGTTTTCTTTTCTCTGCATCAATTGCCATTCCAAGAAGAGTATTTATAAGAGATACAGCATCAGCTCCTTCACTTTCCACAGCTCGTGCAATCTCTGTTACATCAGTGACATTAGGGGAAAGTTTTACAATAAGTGTTTTGGGATACACCTTACGAACTGCTTTTACGACTTCGGCAGCGCCAGCACAAGTAACACCAAAAGCCATCCCTCCATGCTTTACATTTGGGCAGGAAATATTAAGCTCAATTGCAGGTATATTATCTAAAGACGCTATTTTCTCCGCGCATTCTATATATGTTTCTATAGTCGATCCACTAACATTTACTATCATATTAGTGTCAATATCCTTAATTGTAGGGTATATATTATTGACAAAGTAGTCAGCCCCTTTATTCTGTAGACCAACTGCGTTGAGCATCCCTGCAGGAGTTTCTGCCATACGTGGATAAGGATTCCCTTCACGATGTTCAGCAGTTGTACCTTTTACAAAAATCCCTCCAATTTGGCTTAAATCTACAAAATCTGTAAATTCAAGACCATAACCAAATGTTCCCGAAGCTGTCATAACGGGATTTTTTAATTGCAGATTTCCTATGTTTACGCTTAATCTAGCCATTTTAATTTTTTTGTATTAAATATCGGACCTTCTGTACATACACAAACATGGCCATCTACGGTGTTTTCGACACAACAAAGACAAGCTCCGATGCCACAAGCCATTGTATTTTCTAAAGAGACTTCACAGGAAATTTCTTTAGAAGCAGCATATTTTGCTACAGCAACCATCATGAGTTTTGGACCACATGTATAAATTTGGTCAAAATATTCTTTTTCTAATATTGAATGATTTGTTACAAATCCTTTTTCGCCTAAAGACCCATCTTCGGTAGTTACATATACTTTTCCGAATTTGGAAAAATTATCTAGTTGCAAGACATCAATTTTTGATCTGCCACCGAGAAGAAATATTGGCTCATAGCCTAAAGATTTTAAACATGATCCCAAAAACAGTAATGGCGCTGTACCAACCCCCCCGCCAACTAGTAAAAACTTATTATTTGTTTGAAAAGATTCCGGGATAGAAAATCCATTACCTAAGGGTAATACAAGATTCATTGTATCGCCTTTTCTGTACTCGGCTATTTTTCTTGTACCATCGCCAATTAATTGAATAAGTAACCAAAGTTCATTTGATTCTTTATCCACATAATTTACAGAAATAGGACGTCTCAAGAAAGTAGAAGGAGAACCGTCAACCCTAACTTCTACAAATTGTCCTGGAAGCATTTCAGGGAGAAGATTCTCTGAAGTTAATTTCAAAAGACAGTAGTTGGGATGAAGACGGTCGTTTTCCGTTACTTTTAAATCTAGCAAGTACTTCTTCATATACATTTATCTATTTGAATGCAAAGATAAGCGATAAAGCTGGATCAAACCAATAGAATTGTTAGTCTTTCTTGTTTTTTTCCGGCGTAAATGTTTCAAATGTATTGTCTGAATAAAAAATCATTATTTTACTTACATTTTTTGAACATCTTTCTTCATACTTAATTTGTTCAATAATAGTGTTTTTGCTAGTTGTTTCAGGCCTGTTAACCTCATTTTGCTTGCGATATTCAGGCTCGACCTGCACTGTTGGCGGATCTATCTCATTCTCGAGGAATAAAGAAGATTGTCCAATTATAGAACTGGCACTTTTTATCATATTTCCTTTTCCGAATAAAAGCCAGTCAGTTTCTACATATGTAAAACGTTGCATAATTTTTGTCAACACATCCAGGCTTGCATTATTTCGTCCAGAAATAATGTGAGACATAGCAGACCGTTGTATACCGATTTCTTCTGCAAACCTTGAAGGAGACATACCTTCGTGTTCCATAATTTTTAAAATTCGATCTTTCATCTGTATTATTTATTAAATATCAAAATTTAACTGCCAAATTGACTTGATTTGGTTAGAAGTGTAAACAAGAGTAATATTACACAAAGGTAAACAAATATTTTTAAATACACAATTTAGATTTACAAATGTGTTTGTTTACAAATATCTTTTTACGTATACATATGTAACTCTAAAAGATGTAATCAATGTATATCCAATATAAATCATATTAACCTTATTGTTTACTATATGCGTACAATAAATTGGATAACAGACGTTTATGTATTGATTAAATATGATAAAAATGCCTTTCACAAAAGTAATGAGTACATTTGTATATATAAACCTGGATTTTATTGAAGTAATAGACTCTAATATAGGTATATTGACCTGGTTTAATATAATATACTACTTTATTCCATAGCATAGCTAATCAGTCTCCCCCACTCTACAAGTAATACATATGTAAACTAAATACATTTGTAATTAGTTTGTTTGTTATTAAATTGATTTGAAACAAATGTAAATTTTAGTATAACTAATTTTGATGCACATTTGTATACTTTATTGTATCGATACAAATGTATATGATCTTATTTATTAGAAAAGATTGGAATGACAATTTGGCTGAAGATACTTATTGTTTTTTATCTGAAAATTGTATTTCACCCTTAAGTATGTCGATTTACGGTATATTTGTGAACAAATGGATGAGTAGAAGTAAATATTCAATTCTCAGCAAGCAAAATATGATATAAATCACTATAAATCAAAAAAATAAAGGATTATATCTGTACGATTGTAAACAACAATCCAGAAATAACCCCTATTTATATCTAGTATAATATTATTTGTTAATTATCGCAAGTAGATATTACTATAAAATGTGTATTGGATAAGAATTGTATCAATTGAATACATTTAATGCAGAATCTTGAATAGTAATTCCTTTAATATATCACCATCGGAAGCAGAACTATTTTCAATACCTTTTGACCGCGCGTCGCAAATTCTTATTTCAGAAATTAAATTAAAAACTTTCATTGCAGGATAATTTTTCATGCCCAAAGTATAATCTTTTAACTGGAAATTGCCTTTAAAACCTAATTCCTGCATTAGTCCATTTTCTGATCGGTCTTTGCTATAATAGCAAATAAGTAAATTTGAAAAGTAGTTAAAAAGTACAGGAAGTGTAGCCTGAATTGGATTGCTTTTAGGGTTCTTTTCGAAATATTGAATTATACGGTTCGCTTTAAGTTTATCTTTAGTCGCTATGGCTTTAAGCAATTCAAAGTTATTGTATTCTTTGCTAATACCTATATTCTGTTCTACCAGTTCTGGCGTAATTCTTTTTGTTGCCTGATTTTTAGGGAGCAGAAGTGCCAACTTTTCTAGTTCTTTATTTAGACGACTTAGATCATTTCCTAAGAAATCAGATAACATTTGTGCAGCCTTTTGATCTATACCAATACTTTGTTGTTGTAGGTAAGTATTAATAAAAGCAGGCATTTTATAATCAGGAATTCTTTTAGAATCAAATAAGACCCCTACTTTATCAATTGAGCTAGCTAATGACCTACGTCTATCTAAAGTTTTGTACTTGTAATTAATTACTAAAACCGTTGATTGAAGTGGATTCAGTACATAGTGATTTAATTCTTCAATGTCTTTTATAAGTTGAGCCTCTCTTACTACCACTAATTGATATTTTGACATCATTGGAAATCTGCGAGAAGCATTGATTATCGTATTAACATCTGTATCTGCACCGTAGAAAACCATCTGATTAAAATCACGTTCATCTTCAGACAAGACGTTGGTAATTAATAGATCTGTGAGTTTATCCATAAAGAAAGGCTCGTCACCCATGAAAAAATAAATGGGACTGAACTTTTTCTGAACGATATCTCTTGAGAGTTCTTCGAATGTATATTCTTTTTTTGCCATAATTCAATTTTACCAGCTGAAACGGATGTGACGGATTGTTTTATTTCCTTTAATTATTTGTTTTAGTGCTTCCACTCCCAGTTCTACATGTTCCGGAGCAAAATTTTGAGTCACTTTCTTATCGCTCTCTTCAGTTTTCACGCCACTTTCGTCCATTGGTTTGTCAGAAATCATTAGTAAAGCGCCTGTAGGAATTTCATTTGCAAAACCAGCTGTAAGAAGCGTTGCTGTTTCCATATCGATGCCAGTAGCATGAGTCTTAACCAAATAGGACTTAAAATCGCTGTCGTATTCCCAGACTCTGCGATTAGTTGTATAAACTGTGCCGGTCCAATAATCGCGGCCCTTATCTCTAATAGCAGAAGAAATAGCCCGAAGCATCGAAAATGCAGGAAGAGACGGAACTTCTTTAGGTAAGTACTCATCAGAAGTACCCTCCCCGCGAATAGCAGCAATGGGTAATAGATAATCGCCTAAACTATTACTTTTCTTCAATCCTCCGCATTTACCTAAAAACAAGACTGCTTTTGGCTTAATAGCAGAAAGTAAATCCATAATTGTTGCTGCATTTGCACTACCCATCCCAAAATTAATAATTGTAATACCTTCTGCTGAAGCATTTGGCATAGACGACTTGAGACCTAAGATTGGTACATCAAATGTTTCTGCAAATAATTCAACATATTTGGTAAAGTTGGTGAGTAGTATGTATTTACTAAAGTCTTCCAGCTTTCTTTCAGTGTAGCGTGGTAACCAATTCTCTACAATTTCTTGTTTTGTTTTCATAAATCACTATCTTTGAGGATATGTTTAATATAATTAGGCTCAACAAAAGTAACAAATGTTCTCATTAAACCTCCCATCGTTTAACCCTAAAATAGCAGAAAAGGACGGGAAGCATACGATATTTGATCCAGTACGGCGGAAATACGTAGTGCTTACTCCTGAAGAATGGGTAAGACAACATTTTGTAAATTATTTGATTAAGGAAAAAGGATATCCTAAGGAATTATTGGCTAATGAAATTTCTATTGTCCTAAACGGAACTAACAAAAGATGTGATACGGTTGCATATAATCGATTTTTAGCCCCAGTTTTAATCGCGGAGTATAAATCCCCTGCAATCGCTATAAAACAGTCTGTAATCGACCAAATAATACGTTATAACATGGTTTTGAAGGTAAGGTATCTTATTATAAGCAATGGGATTAATCATTTCTGTTGTAAAATTGATTTCGAGACTGGAAAATACAGTTATTTAGAGCAAATACCTACATATGACTCTATAATCATTTAAAACGCCTTTTATTAAATATCTTTACTTAAACGAAGCATCCAGCGCCATCGCAAAATAGGTAAACATTCCCTGCCAATTGATCGCAACTTCGTTAGATGCATAAGATGGTAATAAGTCGACATATGATTCGTCGGGAATATCTGAGGGATATTCGCACTTGTCCTGTCTGCCTGGATTTGGTCCGCCTACAAGGAAGCCTGGCAAAGGTTCTTCAATTTCATCACTTGCAGAAAGCCTGTGATGCGGATTACGAGGTGATTTTGTTCCGAAACCTGTAATATAACAATATCCGGTCGCATTTCTACCAAGCAAGTAATCCATATTGCGCAAGGCATTGCTTAAATATCGCTTATCTTTTGTTAGTTGATAAGCATAGAGAAATGCAATTCCCTGATTAGATGCTTTATCAGAGTTACATCCCCAAAAGAAATCTCTTTTTGAACGACCATATGACGCTGCGTAAGGGGCCAGCTCCACTCCTTTCAAGCAACTATCTGCATATGTAACCAGCTGATTACCCATAAGACTGGCTATCAATTCTCCCTCAGTACCTAAATTACGAGAATGACGGATTAATGATAAAGCACCTAATCCATATACGTTACTCCAAACTGGCAATTTAAATGAATCAGGAGAATTTTGTTTTATGATTTTAAAGAATTTAGCATCTCCTGTTGAGATAAATAGCTCTGTTGCAGCCCAGAATAACTCATCTTCAGACGATCTGTCTTCATATCCACCAGTTGTGACTTCTGGTTTATACATTTCGTTCATCTTTTGCTGATTATATAATGCATCCGGATGTTTTAATGCCCAATCAAACGCCTTAAGAGCAGCTTGCAGCATTTTAGCCGAAGCTCCCGGATAGTCAGAATCAAATGATTTAAATACTCTGGATCCTTGCGCCATAGATGCCGCAAAGTCCAATGTGGCAGTAACTGATTTTTCAATAACATACCGCTGTTGCTTGCAATCAGATGGCTTAATCATACCCTCGAAAGACGGAGTCGTAAGCTTATGATAAACTCCTCCATCTGTTGGATCCTGCATGGAAAGCATCCAATCAAGGTTCCACCAGATTTCATCAAGTAAATCGGGAGTGTTATTTTTGCTTTCAGGAATATTTACCGAAATATCTTTTGCATACTTAGGATAATCTTCGTATAAAGAAAGAAGCATGCCAACCGTAAAACCGGAATTTACAATGTATTTGTTGTAATCGCCGGCATCATACCATCCTTTAGAGGAAATAATTGATGTTCCAGCTGGACGTTTGGATGTGGCAGCAGAAGAATGAATGAGTACATTATTGTCTGAATGACCTTCCGGACGAACCCATTTACCTGCATATTTACTTTCTATAGCTATACCCGATCGTTGATAATAAAAAGCTTTAAGAGATGCTTTACCCAAAGTATATAGCAAAGTATCTTTTATTTCGAATGGCAGAGATTTAGCCACTTTCGGAATTTCGAGATAGTAAATGCCTGGAGAGTTTAGTTCGTTAAATGAAAGAAGAACAGTTTTTTTATTGGAAAAAGAAGAGGAACGAGGATCTGATATAATACCTTTAAAAACTATTTTATCCGAAATACTCTCTTTTACATAAAATTCGCCGGAAACTAAGGTGTCAATCACAGCAATTTTTTCTTGAGAAGTATAAAAACCAAGTTGATTAAACCGAAAATAGTCTTTTACCGGAAGCTCCGAATTGGAACACGCAGCAAAACAAAGATGCAGAAAAGCAAAAAGAAATGTAAAGAAGATGTAGTTTTTCATAAATTATATCATTCGTCTGCTGCAAACTTAAATAATAAAGTTATACATCCAAGTATTTTCATATATAAATACTTGAAATTCGGAATAATATCTGCCAGAAAGCTAAAAGACAGGTCTAAAAAGCTCCTTTTTTGATTCTTCGTTTTCTCTTGCATCAGTTGAAAAGATAGAATCGGCTCTAACAATTTTCTTTACCTCTGTTGAGCTCGTAACTTTGCTTTCCATAACAACAGTCTTATATTCCTTATTGTCTAAAAACAGAGCACAAAAAAATATAATAACAAAGAATGATAAAATTATCGGTTTCATAACTTACTTTTTTAAGTGAGTATATTAGTATGATGTATGTAAAACGTAATATGATGCAGGATATTACAAAATAATAAGAAAAAATGAATTATATTTTTACATTTGCATAATGAAACTAATATTGTAGAACTAATTAAATATTATCATTGATATGGGTAAAATTCTTGTCTTTTTTTCAATGTTTATGCTTGTTTCCTGCACCAATGTATACAAGCAAGTATCTCCGTCCATTAAGTTAAAAACCGAAGAAGCATTAAATAAGGTATCACTAGATCGTAAAAAGGTGCTTATTGAGGCAATAACGGAGCTTCCCGTCGACCAACAAGAAGGCATGGCATATTTAATAGCCTATATGCGTCCGTGCGATTTAGATACTTTGCCTGCAGAACTGCTTATCTCCAATGTTAAGATGGCATATAAAGCAAAAGAGAGTTTTGTATGGGCTAAAGAACTTCCACTTTCAGTTTTTTATAACGAAGTGCTCCCCTATGCTATAATGGATGAAAAAAGAGAAAACTGGAGGCCGGCTTTGTTTGAAATGGTCTACCCTTTGGTGAAGGATGCAAAAAATATTTACCAAGCAGTAGACACTATAAATAAATCTTTGAGAGGATTAGTAAAAGTAGAATATAATACAAAACGAGACAAGCCGAATCAGGCTCCTTTCGAGTCTATGAAAATAAATATGGCATCTTGTACAGGCTTATCCATATTGCTAACAGATGCATTTCGGGCGGCAGGTATCCCATCACGTGTTGCGGGAACCCCACTTTGGGTCTCGAAGGAAGGAAATCACAATTGGAGCGAAGTGATGATTAACGGCGAATGGTACTTTACAGAATATTATCCCGATGCTTTGAATAAAGGTTGGTTTCTGGAGCGTGCAGGGAAAGCTGATAAAAGCAATCCTGTTCACTGGATTTACGCAACATCTTATAAACATGACGACCTTTCCTTTCCAATGGTTTGGGCAGAAAACGATTCTACAGTCGGAGGAGTTGATGTTTCAGACAGATACATTGATTTGTATCAGAAGCAGCTAGCCCGCGATGCTAAAGGAATTCAAGTAAACATACGCATGTATAAATCGGAACAGTGTGTGCTAGATTCGGACGGGCGGATTTCGGGTAAGGTAACTATCTGGAATAGTAAAGGAGAATTGGTGGCAACAGGTGAAACAGCTGGTCCAACCGATGATATGAATCGTTACTTAACCTTTTTAATTCCATTGGGTAAAGATTATACAATCGAATATATGACATCTAAGGGGTTTCGTAAGGATAAGCTTACTATTGATGCACCCAAAGATATTCAGTTGTATTTTAACGTAGAATAAATTAGTTTTAATGAGACAATTCATTACAATTAAGATCAAATAAAGTACACTCTCTGCCACGCGCCCATGGGGATAAAAAATTATGCTCATGGGCGTATTTTTTTATCCCCATGGGCGCATTTTGTAAAAGCAATATCTTTCCAGCTTAAATACTATACCTCTTCCTTTTAAGAATAGTGAGAATCATTTATAGTAATCCTTTATATCTCGGGCATACATATTGGGAACCTGGATAAAACAAGAGAGGGTGTCTGGAATATAACCAGACACCCTCTCAAACTATAGGGGAAAGAACTTATTAAGCTCCGAAATCGTCGAACATCAACATTTCGCGTGGAACGCCTAAATTGTCTAACATTACCTTTGCAGCATTTGACATCGGACCAGGACCACACATATAGTATTCAATATCTTCCGGTGCTTCGTGATCTTTCAAATAATGATCATGAATAACCTGATGAATAAAGCCAACATAACCAGTCCAGTTATCTTCAGGACGTGGCTCTGAAAGAGCAATATTGAACGTGAAGTTCGGGAATTCCTTCTCGATTGCACGGAAATCTTCTTCATAGAAAATTTCATTCTTTGAACGGGCACCATACCAGTAAGTAACCTTCCGGTCTGTTGTCTTCAAAGTATTGAACAAGTGCAACAAGTGAGAACGTAACGGAGCCATACCGGCACCACCACCAATATACAACATTTCGCGTTTTGTATCCAAAATATGGAAGTCTCCGTAAGGACCAGACATCATTACCTTATCTCCCGGTTTAAGAGAGAAAATATAAGAAGAAGCTATACCAGGTTTAACTCCAGCTTTCCAAGTACCGGTAGCTCTATCGAATGGAGGAGTTGCGATACGTACGTTCAGAGTAATGATATTTCCTTCTGCTGGATAGTTAGCCATAGAGTAAGCACGAATTGTTTCCTCTTCGTTCTTGCAAGTAAGCGGCCAAAGTTTAAACTTATCCCATTCAGATTTGAAACGATCATCAATTTCCATATCCGAAAACTTAATATCGTACTTCGGAATTTCTATTTGAGCGTAACTACCCGATTTGAAGTTCAGGCTCTCTCCTTCCGGCAATCTTACGATAAATTCCTTGATGAAAGAAGCAACGTTATTATTGGAAACAACTTCGCATTCCCAAGACTTAACACCAAATACTTCTTCTGGAACATGAATCTTCATATTTTCTTTCACTTTTGTCTGACAACCCAGACGCCAGTGATCTTTAATCTGTTTGCGAGAGAAGAATCCAACTTCAGTAGGTAAAATGTTACCTCCGCCTTCTTCAACCTGACAACGACATTGTCCGCAGCTACCACTTCCACCACATGCAGAAGAAAGGAAAATACCCTGAGACTGAAGTGTGCCAAGAACAGTTCCACCGATTGGTGCATCGAACTGCTTCTCTTCGTTTACTACCACCTTCACATTTCCGGATGGTACTAATTTTGCTTTGGCGTATAACAGCGCTACTACCAGTATCAGTGTAATCAATAAGAAAACAATGGCACTGACAGCGATTGTTAGTCCGCCCGACATTAATAAAGTCATCTTAATATTTCGTTTATCGAGTTAATACTTAAATCTTAATCCCTGAGAAACTCATGAAAGCAATACCCATCAACCCAGTGATGATAAACGTGATACCCAATCCCTTCAATGGTTTTGGAACATCAGAATATTGTAGTCTTTCACGAATGGCTGCCATACCAACAATTGCCAGCATCCATCCAATACCAGAGCCAAATCCATATACAGTTGCAACTCCTACGTTAGGAAAAGCTTTTTGTTGCATAAACAAAGAACCTCCTAAGATAGCACAGTTAACAGCGATAAGTGGAAGGAAAATACCTAATGATGCGTGCAAAGCAGGTGCAAATTTCTCAACAACCATTTCTACTAGCTGAGTAAACGATGCGATTACCGCAATAAAGATGATGAAAGACAGGAAGCTAAGATTTATCTCGGCAAAGTCAGCACCTAACCATTTAAGTGCGCCCTCTTTCAATACATAATTTTCAAGCATATAGTTAATCGGTAACGTACATACAAGGATAAACGTTACAGCAACGCCTAATCCTAATGCAGTCTTAACGTTTTTGGAAACAGCCAAAAATGAACACATACCTAAATAGTATGCGAAAATCATGTTGTCTACAAAGACTGCGCGGAGAAACGTACTTATTAATTGTTCCATTCTATTACTAATTTAAAGTTTCGAATTAATTTTCTTGAAGGTTCTTGTTTCTGGAACGGTGAACCCATACTATTATTGCGACAGCAAAAATAGCCATCGGCGGTAAAATCACCAATCCATTGTTTACATAACCGAAATCATAGAATGCTTGAGGAATCACCTTGAATCCCAATAACGTTCCTGAACCTAAAAGTTCGCGGAAGAAAGCAATAATTACAAGGATAACACCATAGCCTAATCCATTACCTAATCCATCAAGAAACGATTCCCATGGTCCGTTACCCAAAGCAAAAGCTTCCAAACGTCCCATTAAAATACAGTTTGTAATGATCAAACCCACGAATACGGAAAGCTGTTTATTTACATCATAAGCATATGCTTTTAATATTTCGCTGACAATGGTTACCAAAGCAGCACAAACAACCAACTGTACAATAATACGGATCCGATTAGGAATAGTATTTCTTAACAATGATATAATTACATTAGCAAAAGCAATAACTGCGGTTACAGAAACAGCCATTACCAGAGCTGGTTCCAATTTAGATGTTACAGCCAAAGCAGAACAAATACCAAGTACCTGAACGATTACAGGATTGTTTTGACTTAAAGGTCCTAACAATACCGATTTATTTTTATTAGATAATAATCCCATCTTTTTACTGTTTTTGTGAGGTTAAAAATTTTAAATAACCACTCATACTGTCAAAGATCATTTTATTAACACCCTGGCTGGTAATTGTACCCCCAGAAATTCCGTCAACATAATCCTGTCCCTCTGCAGTTTTTCCTTGCTTTACTACAGCAATTGATTTGAACTCACCACTTTCATTAAAAAGTTTCTTGTCCTGAAACTGATTACTAAAAGCAAGTTGAACAATCTCGGCTCCTAGTCCCGGGGTTTCACCTGCATGACTGAAGTCTGTTCCAAATACAGTGTTCTTATCATCATTTAGAGACATGTATCCCCAAAGAGGACCCCAAAGTCCAGTCCCTTGTAAACAAAAAATGTATTTCGTCTGACCGTCAACTGTCGCAACAAACACAGGAAATGTTTTCTTTGCGAAAGATTTTACTACATCAGCAGAAAAAGCATCCCCATCTACCTTGCTGCCGTTTTCATCAACAAGAAACGATTCGTTAATCATTTCCTTATAGATAGTTTCTGCATTTTCAGCGGTAGCTTGTACGCGTACCGAACGAAGAATCTGTTTCATCTTATCAATGTCTTCATTCTTCTTTTGGTAGCTTCGTAGCGACTGTGAAGTAAAAGCAAGGCCAAAAGCAACAAGAATTACCATCACAGAAGCATAAACTATAGTATATATATTACCATCTCTATTCATAATGTTGTTTTATTAAAGGTTACTTTATTGCTCGCTTCAAACGACGTTTAACATTAGATTCTATAACATAGAAATCTATAAGCGGAGCAAATGCATTTAACAACAAAATGGCAAGCATCATTCCTTCCGGATATCCGGGGTTAAGAACACGGATAAAGATAGCCATTACACCAATAAGGAGTCCATAAATATATTTTCCTGTTTCGGTTCTGGCCGAAGTTACAGGATCTGTTGCCATAAAAACAGCACCAAAAGCAAAACCACCAAGTAATAAATGATCCAATGGAGATACATTCATTGCAGCTGTAGTACCAAACACATTAAAGAGAGCAGCCATTCCAGCACCACCAATAAATACTGAAAGCATAGTTTTCCAGCTTCCAATACCTGTGAAAATAAGGATAGCAGCACCAAGCAGGATGGCTAATGTTGATGTTTCACCGATTGATCCGGGGATAAAACCAAGAAACATATCCATGGATGAGATTGTATTACCAAGGACATCTGTCATGTGTGCTTCCGGAGTGGTTGCTGTTGCAACTTGACCTAGAGGAGTTGCACCTGAAAAAGCATCAACTACATTACCTGAACCAAGACCAAAAGTATTATCTGTACGAACAAAAACTTTGTCTCCTGACATTGCTGCCGGATACGCAAAGAATAAAAACGCACGGGTAACAAGTGCTACGTTGAAGATATTGTAACCAGTACCTCCAAAAACCTCTTTTGCAAAAACAACAGCAAAAGCTGTAGCTACTGCAATCATCCACAATGGAGTATCAATAGGAACAATCATTGGAATTAAAATTCCTGATACAAGAAAACCTTCTTGAATATCATGTCCTTTAACCTGAGCTATGGCAAATTCAATACCAAGTCCAACTACGTACGATACTATAATTTTAGGCAGTACAGCCAGAAATCCAAATATAAATGTCATGAATAATCCAGGATCAGCACCGATAGAAAGATTGTGCTGGTATCCGATATTATACATACCAAAAAGCAAAGCAGGTAACAAAGCGATGATGACTACTGTCATGGTACGCTTTGAATCCACACAGTCGTGTATGTGCACTCCGGATTTTGAAGTTTTGTTCGGAACGAATAAGAACGTTTCAAAACCTTCAAAAACAGAATGGAACATCGCCAGCTTTCCGCCTTCCTCAAAGTTAGGCTTAATAGTGTTGAGATAATTCCTTAACGCTTTCAATGTATTCAATTTTTTAATGTTATTAAATCATTTCCTTGTGTAACAAATCTAATCCTTCGCGAACAATTTTTTGTAGTTCGATTTTAGATGTGTCTACAAATTCACAAAGAGCAAAATCTTCTGGTGCAACTTCATAAATTCCAAGATTTTCCATTTTATCAATATCAAAAGCAATGATAGCCTTTAAAAGATATTCGGGAAGGATGTCCATTGGAAATACTTTGTCGTATTCATTAGACATAATCATCGCTCTTTTTCCACCTTTAATGCGGGCATCAATAACATATTCTTTATTCTTGCCTCCCAGTAACCAGGAAAAGTAGGTACGACTTGTACTAAATTTATTTAATCCGATTGTTGCCCATCCGAAAAACTCATCATTATCGTCTCCCTCTGGAATAACGGTAATCTGACAATCGTATGCGCCTAAGTAATCTTCTTTTGATACTTTTGTTCCAACTAAAACGTTACCGCTAATAGTCCGGACATGGTTGTTAGACATTACTTTGTTTCCAACCAGGCTTTCAATTGTACAACCAGCAATTGCTTTAACATAACCTCTCTCTGTAGTTTCAGAGCCGGTTATAGCAATGTGTCGTGTAAAATCGGAGATGCCTTTGTTAAACAAACGACCAATCAGAAGAACATCTGTTGGAAGAATTGTCCATACAACTTCGCCTTTATTAACCGGCTTTACGCTATTGATCTGTACTCCCACATTTCCTGCAGGGTGTGGCCCTTCAACCTCAATAACTTCAACACCATTAGCTCGTACAGCCGAACCTTTTTTAACGCCTAGATAAACCTTACCTGAAGTAAGCTTACTTAGAGCGTCTAAACCTGTCTGGAAATCAGATTCCTGACCTTTCAGGATAAAATCGAAGTTTGGTGCAAGAGGTGCGGAAAAGAAGGAGGAAACAAAAATGTCGCGTGGCGAATCGGAGGGCGAAGCCACGATATCGTAAGGGCGTTGTTTAATAAAGGGCCAGATTCCTGCTTGCAGGATTGATTCCTTTATTGCTTCTGCGTTTAAAGAAGCAACATTTTTTTTGCCGAACTCTTCATACTCATTTTGCGCTTCAGGCTTAACAATAATGCTAAGCAGTTTACGCTTTTCCCCTCGATTAACGGCTGTTACTTCACCACTAACAGGCGAAACAAACTTGATTTCCGGGCGGTTCTTGTCAATCATTAGTACAGAACCGGCTTTGACTTTATCTCCTACTTTAGCAATAACTTTTGGGGTAATACCGTTATAATGCTCGGGAACAATAGCATAACTATCCGATTTCCCTACATTTAACAATACCTCCGAAGCTTTACCTTTCAGATTAATGTCTAAACCCTTTTTAATCTTTATCACATTTGCCATGATACAAGTAAAATTGTTTATATGTAATTTCCCGCAAAAGTATAAATTTTTTTTATGCTTTATAGCAGGAAAGTTGAAATAAATAGAGAAATAATTCCATAATTTTGCACCCAGATACAAAGGAACCCTAAGGTTTCTTTTAAACGAGAAATAAAATGAAACGATTTAACTTATTTGTTCTTGCCTTTGTTTTTTTATTCGTATCTGTTAATGCCCAGGAATCTTTTTGTACGGAGATTAAACATAAACAAATAAAGACTTTACAAGTTAAAGTCCAAGGCGAAATGTTTTCGGCACCGATTATTGATTTGAACGGACGTAAAGTTATTGAGATTAATTTTGACGCATTAAGTCATGGATTCGGAAGATATGCATATACCATTACGCATTGTAATGCAGACTGGACACCTTCTTCGTTGTCTGCTTTAGAATTTATGCGCGGCTTTCAGAATCTATCCATCGATGATTTTGCGAACTCCCTCAATACAACAACGTTTTATACAAACTATCGGCTTTTATTGCCAAACAATGACATTCGGTTTAAGGTGTCTGGAAATTATGTTGTAAAAGTCTACAATGAAGATAATCCGAAAGAAATAGTATTTACAGCTTGTTTTTCGGTGCAAGATCCTCGTTTGAATCTTACGGCTAATGTAAGCACTAATACCGATATTGATATCAATAAAGAACACCAGCAGTTAAGATTTGAGATTAATTATCGAAATTACGAAATTACATCTCCGCAAACAGACCTAAAGGTTTATGTAATTCAGAATAACAGGTTGGATAATATGGTGACAAACATACAGCCGCTTAGAATTACAAACGATAAGATTATTTACGAATTTAACCGGGATTTAATATTTAAAGCGGGGAATGAATATCGTAGAATCGAGTTTCTCAGCAACAAATACAATGGAATGGGTGTACAACGAATTCAGTACCACAGGCCTTTTTACCATGTAGATCTTTTTCCTGACAGATTACGTAGTAACAAGCCTTATCTATATGATCAAGATCAAAACGGACATTTTGTAATCAGGAGTAGTCAGGCGGAAGATCCGGATACAGAAGCCGATTATTACATAGTCCACTTTGCACTCGAATCCGGTTTATTAGAAAATGGAAATGTTTATTTGTTGGGGAATATATTCAATAATGTTCCGAACGAAAATAGCAAAATGGAATACAATGAAGATGCAAAGCAATATGAAAAATCTGTATTGATGAAACAAGGAACTTATAACTATCAATATATGTTTGTTCGGGATGGAGAACAAAAAGGAGATACCTCTCCTATTGAAGGTAATTTTAGCCAATCTTCGAATGAATATCGCATAATGGTATATCATCGTCCATTCGGTGCAAAATACGACCAACTGGTAGGTGTAACAAATATAACTATTCCTTAAATAGATTTATAAATTACCTATTCATGTTATAAAAAAAGGGTACGCTAAAATAAGCGTACCCTTTTTAATTTCAAATTCTTTCGTTGATAGGAATATAAGCTCTTTCTTCTAACACATTTTTATAAGCCGGACGTATAATACGTTTCCCTTCAAAATTAAGTTCTTCAATTCGATGAGCAGTCCATCCTACTATACGAGACATCGCAAACAGCGGTGTGTAAATCTCCTGTGGTAAACCAATCATTTCGTAAACAAACCCTGAATAGAAATCCACGTTGGACGAAACACGTTTACCCGATTTATTTCCTTTGAAATTAGAGAATGTTTCGATTGCCCTGTCCTCAAGTAATTCAAGAAAAGCAAATTCTTCTTCCCGTCCCTTTTCTTTGGCTAAGTCTCTTGCAAGTTCTTTTAATAATAAAGCACGAGGGTCTGAAATTGTATATACTGCATGACCAATACCATATATAAGTCCTGATTTATCATACACCTCTTTGCGAAGCATACAGTTATAATATTTATCAATTTCCTTCACACTTTTCCAGTCACTTATATTTTCTTTTAGATGGTTAAACATATCTACTACCTGTAAATTTGCACCTCCATGAAGCGGACCTTTAAGAGAGCCAATGCCAGCAGCTATAGAAGAATATGTATCTGTACCTGTAGAGCTGGTAACCCGAACCGTAAATGTAGAATTGTTACCTCCACCGTGTTCAGCCTGCAGAACAAGCAATAAATCCAGTGTCCGCGCTTCTAGTTCCGTGTAATCTTTCTTAAGCATAAACAAGAAATTTTCTGCTATCGATAGATTTTCTTTCGGGTGACGGATATGTAATGATCTTCCTTGAGTACTGTGTCTTAATATATTGTATGCGTAGGCGATAATTGTCGGAAACTTAGATATAAGCTCAATAGATTGACGCACAAGATTATCACGGGACGTGTCGTCTGGATTTGGATCAAACGTATACATTTCCAATACACTACGGGCCAGAATGTTCATGATATTAAGACCTTCCAGATCCAGAATATTCATGGTGGTTTTCTGTTCTAGCGGCATATTTTCATTAATAAGTTCCCGGAAAGCATCCAACTCTTCTTTGTCTGGCAGATTTCCGGAAAGTAACAAATAAGCAACTTCTTCGAAGCCAAAACGTTTATCTGCGATTAATCCATGAACAATATCCTCTACATCAAGCCCCCTATAAAACAATTTACCTGGTATCGCTTTTAAACCACCCTCTGGCAAACGTTCGTAACCAACAACATTGCCAATCTTAGTAAGTCCTACAAGCACACCTGTTCCATCCTCGTTGCGTAATCCCCGTTTTACATCATATTTAGAAAACAATTCGTTTTCAATTTTACAGGACGACTTAATTGTTTCTGAAAGCTTGTAAATAATATATTCCTTTTTCATGAGTCACTTATTTATTATATTGTTAATACTATCGCGAAATTCGGTTGTAGAGAGAGTTTTTCCGTTATTCATAAAACGAGCTAAATCAGGAGTTGCCTCTCCCCTTTCAAAGGAAGATTCCATGGCGTCGACAATCAGTTTTGCTGCCTCGTTCCATCCCAGATATTCAAGCAACATGACGGATGATAAAAGTAAAGAAGATGGATTCACTACATTTTTACCTGCAATACCTGGTGCTGTACCATGAGTTGCCTCAAAGATGGCATGTCCGCTAATGTAATTTATATTTGCTCCAGGTGCAATTCCAATCCCTCCTACCATGGCCGCCAACTGATCAGAAATATAATCTCCATTAAGGTTCAGAGTAGCAATAACCGAATATTCTTCCGGAATAAGTAACGTGTTCTGTAAGAACGCATCAGCAATAACATCCTTAATGATAACTTTTCCTTCTTTTATTGCATTTTCAATGGCTTTTTCAGCTGCTGACTCACCTTGGCCTTTTTTTATGGCCTCATACTGAAGCATCGAAAAGGTTTGATCTGCAAATTCATTTTCGGCAACAGCATACCCCCATAATTTAAATCCACCCTCAGTAAACTTCATAATATTGCCTTTATGAACCAGAGTTACACTTGGCAGGTGGTTGGTAACGGCAAACTCTATAGCCGACCGAACCAAACGTTGTGTACCTTCTATTGATACTGGCTTTACTCCAAAAGATGAGCTTTCGGGAAAACGAATCTTCTTTACTCCCATTTCTTCTGTTAAGAATTTCAGAAATTTGGCAGCTTCAGGCGTACCCTGCTGCCATTCGATGCCAGCATAGATATCCTCCGTATTCTCACGGAAAATAAACATATCCACCTTTTGCGGTTCTTTTATTGGAGATACAACTCCTTTAAACCATCGGACCGGGCGCAAACAGACATAGAGGTCTAGTTCTTGTCTCAGAGCTACGTTCAACGAACGTATTCCTCCTCCAATTGGTGTAGTTAGCGGACCTTTTATTCCAACCAGGTAATCTCTGAATGCCTGCATTGTTTCCTCAGGCAGCCAACTCCCAGTTGCATTAAATGCTTTTTCTCCGGCAAGTACCTCTTTCCAAAGTATTTCTCTCTTTCCTTTATAAGCCTTTTTTATTGCTGTATTTACAATGGACTGACAAGCGGGTGTTATTTCTGCCCCAACACCATCCCCCTCAATAAAAGGAATAATCACCTGATCCGGCACAACGAGTCTGTCGTTTTGTTTCGTAATCTTATTCATTGTCTATTATTTTGTAACGTTTAGCGCAGCTCCGGCTTTAAACCAATCAATCTGCATTTTATTATAGGTGTGTACTACTTCGAAAGATTCATGCGTTCCATCTGCATGATAAATTACAGCTGTGAGATTCGTATCCGGAGCAAACGAACGTAAACCCATAATTGAAATATGATCATTTTCACGAATTTTATCGTAATCAGATTTATTGGCAAACGTTAGTGCAAGCATCCCTTGTTTTTTCAAATTTGTTTCATGGATACGGGCAAAAGATTTCGCGAGAATAACTTTTACATTTAAAAAGCGAGGCTCCATCGCTGCATGTTCTCTGGATGATCCTTCTCCATAGTTCTCTTCAGCGACAACAATAGAGGAAATACCTTTCGCTTTGTATAGCTTAGCCACAGCAGATACGGCTTCATATTCGCGATTAAGCTGGTTTAAAACGGAATTTGTTTTACCATTGAACACGTTGACTGCTCCCATTAGCATATTATCAGAAATATTTTCGAGATGACCGCGAAAACGAAGCCAGGGACCTGCCATCGAAATATGGTCTGTTGTACATTTACCTTCTGCTTTTATCAGTAAAGGCATCTCCAACAGGTCGTTTCCATCCCAAGGAGTAAACGGTTCGAGAGCTTGTAATCTGGTTGAATCCGGATTAATTTTAATTTCGGTAACCTCTTCTCCCGGAGCTACGTATCCATTTTCCTCTACAGCAAAGCCATTGGGCGGAAAGTCGGTGCCTTGAGGTTCATTTAACTTAATTTGCTGACCAGACTCGTTTGTAAGCGTATCGGTAAGCGGATTAAAACATAAATCACCGGCTATAGTAAGCGCCATTGTTAGCTCCGGTGAAGCTACAAAAGCATGAGTATTGGGATTCCCGTCGGCTCGTTTTGCGAAATTTCTATTAAATGAAGTAACAATAGAATTTTTCCGGCTATTGTCGTCGGTATGGCGTTTCCACTGTCCAATACAAGGACCGCAAGCATTGGCCATAATTACAGCTCCAACATTTTCGAACGATGCAAGAAGTCCGTCTCTATCAGCTGTATACCTGATTTGTTCTGAACCGGGATTAATAATAAGAGGAGATGCAACTTTTAGCTTATCATTATAAGCCTGGCGAGCAATTGAAGCTGCCCTGCTTAAATCTTGATAAGAAGAATTGGTACATGATCCGATAAGTCCAACTTCCATTTTACGAGGATAGTTATTTTCTATCACTTTGGCTGCAAACTGAGAAATAGGAGTCGCGGCATCTGGCGTGAAAGGACCATTAATATGAGGTTCAAGTACAGATAGATCAATTTCAATAAGTCGGTCGTAGTAAGCTTCCGGATGATTGGAAACTTCAGGATCCGGCATAAGATATTCTGATATTTCATCGGCTAAAGCAGCGATTTCGGCTCTACCTGTTGCCCGTAAATAAGCAGACATTTGAGAATCGTAAGGGAACAGAGAAGAAGTAGCCCCTACTTCGGCACCCATATTACAAATTGTAGCTTTACCAGTGGCAGAGATAGAAGTCGTTCCTTCTCCAAAATATTCGATGATGGCATTCGTTCCACCCTTTACAGTTAGGATTCCAGCCAGTTTGAGGATTACATCTTTTGGCGATGCCCATCCGTTTAGTTTTCCTGTAAGCTTAACACCAATAAGTTTAGGCATTTTTAATTCCCACTCCATGCCAGTCATAACATCTACGGCATCAGCACCTCCTACTCCAATTGCAATCATACCTAAGCCCCCTGCATTGGGTGTGTGAGAATCAGTTCCAATCATCATTCCTCCAGGGAAAGCATAATTTTCAAGTACCACCTGATGAATGATACCGGCTCCTGGTTTCCAGAATCCTATACCAAAATTGGCAGATACACTTCGTAGGAAGTCGAATACTTCTCTATTACTTTCATTGGCCGTATTCATATCCGTTTTTGCCCCCATATGTGCCTGGATAAGATGATCACAATGAACTGTTGCCGGTACGGCCGATTTTTTCTTTCCGGAATTCATAAACTGAAGCAATGCCATTTGTGCAGTTGCATCCTGCATAGCCACCCTATCGGGCCGAAAATTTACATAATCCACCCCTCTGAGATAGCTTTTTAATTCTTCCTGATTGTAAAGATGTGCATATAAGATTTTTTCGGCAAGCGTCAAAGGTTTACCAACACGCTGTTTCGACCTATCTACTTTACTTCCAAAAGAAGCGTAGAATTTTTTAAGCATTTCAATATCAAATATCATATCAATTAATTTATTATGGAATCCGTTTTTCAATCAGAATTATTTATTAAGCAGATTGTTATCTTTTACACGTATATAAAACTCAAAGTATTGTTGTTTTGTTCAGGATTTGGTTAATTTTATTAGTGTTTTTTATCTCGAGCATTCTTTTTGCAATGAACTGTAAGCTTTATTCCTTGAATATGAAGTCAAATACATTTATCTCGCTATAGTTTTAATAAAGTCGCCAAGCAAGTCAGCGAAAAATTGATTATAATTTTGAACTTTCATAATTAGGACTTTGAGTTGTTAAAGTATATACTTTGGCGACTCAAAGTATATACTTTCAGACCAAAAAGTACCGGGGAATATTCCCCGTTCCAGAGACTTTTTTTCCTCTTCCCGGGAAAGTTTATATTAAAAATAGCCTTCACTCCTTCACTTTTACCTTTAAAAATATGACAATCAACAAATTAAAAGTGAAGGCTAACCTTTTATAGCCTTCACTTTTCCCTAAAAAGCCTTCACTTTTGGCATTATAGCCTTCACTTTTTGGAGAAAAACTGAAAACACATCCTCTTTTTGAAGACGGAAAATTCATTTTTTTTGAAAAAAGCAACTAATTGGTTCAATTAAATTACTTGGTACGACTTTGTTACCCCTCTCACGAAAACAAAACGGCTAGTTGCTGTTATCCATATACAATGGATTGCTTCCGCGGGATGTAAGTCTTCTTATATATTTTTGAAGAGTAAAAGCACTCATTTTAAACCAGTAAAACTATGTATACATCTGCGATTAGTTTCAATGATTAAATAAAAAGTAAATTAATTTATCATGTTTATGCTAAACTAGTCAATAAAATAAGAATAAATTGTATATTTGCAGTCAAATTGATCTTAAATGATATTACAAACGACTTTCTCGCCTGTATTAGAACTCCAACATCAATACAATCTGTTGTTGAAAGAGTACGCTTCGGAAAAAGAAGCATACCGTCAACAATCAGAACGAATAGGGATTTGGAAAAGGAAGCAGCAAGGTCTTTGTTGGTTTCCGGTTGAGACAGGAAGAAGTTATTATAATTCATTGAATCAATTTGTTGTAGAAATTGAACGTACTGAAGATAAGGAACTGGAACATGCCTTTGAATATGGAAAACCGGTTTGTTTTTTTAATTCCGGCATTGGAGGTTCGCTTCATTATTACAACTGGTCTGCTTTGATTAGTTATGTGAAAGACGATCGTATGGTAATAGTATTACCTAATCCGGAAGCATTGCTTGAATTAAAGCAAGCCTCCGATCTTGGTATACAGCTTTACTTTGACGAAACAAGTTATAAAGCAATGTTTACTGCTATATCAACAGTAATGAATGCTAAAAACAACCGGTTGTCGCACCTTCGGGATGTAATGCTAGGAAATACGTCTTCTTCTGTCAGGGAGCTTACGCCTATGCGTTTCCCTTGGTTGAATACGACTCAGGAAGAGGCTGTTAACAGTGTACTCGAAGCAAAGGACGTTGCTATAGTGCACGGTCCTCCTGGAACAGGAAAGACAACTACACTTGAAGAAGCTGTATGTGAAACATTGCAGCGGGAAAATCAAGTACTGGTTTGTGCTCAAAGTAATATGGCAGTTGATTGGATTGCGGAAAAATTAGCGGATCGTGGTGTATCGGTTTTACGGATTGGCAATCCTACCCGTGTAAATGATAAAATGTTATCGTTTACTTACGAACGACGTTTTGAATCTCATCCGGACTATCCCGAATTATGGAGTATACGGAAAGCAATCAGAGATTTGCAGCGCTCTATGAGAAAGCATAGCCATGAAGAACGGGAAACCATACGTAACCGTATGTCGCGTTTGCGGTTTAGAGCAACCGAATTAGAGGTGGCAATCGATGCATCCTTGTTTGATCAGGCCCGGGTAGTTGCCAGTACTCTTATTGGAACAGCAAATCGGGTTTTGGATAATCATCGGTTCACAACATTATTCATAGATGAGGCAGCTCAGGCATTGGAAGCAGCTTGTTGGGTAGCAATAAGTAAAGCAGATCGGGTAATACTGGCAGGAGATCATCATCAGCTCCCTCCCACAATTAAATGTATGGAGGCTGCAAAAGAAGGACTAAGTGAAACGCTGATGCAAAAGGTGGCAGCAAGAAAACCATCGACTGTTTCAATGTTGAAGGTTCAATATCGAATGCACGAAGATATTATGGGATTTTCTTCTGCATGGTTTTATAATAATGAATTGAAGGCTGCTCCGGAAGTTAAGAACCGTGGTATTCTTGCTTACGATACACCTTTAGTTTGGTATAATACAGACGGATGCGATTTTAGAGAAGATCAGCAAGCAGAAAGCCTTAGCAAAATAAATAAGGAGGAAGCTCATTTGTTGATTGATAGATTGTACAAGTATATAAGTAAAATAGGAAGAGACCGTGTATTGGATGAACAAATTGATTTTGGTCTTATCTCTCCCTATAAAGCCCAGGTACAGTACATGCGATCGCTTATAAAACGTGATGTTTTTTTCAAGCCCTACCGTAAATTAATTACGGTTCATACAGTAGATGGATTTCAGGGTCAGGAAAGAGATGTAATTTTGATTAGTTTGGTTCGTGCAAATGATGAAGGTAAAATAGGATTTTTACAGGATCTGCGCAGAATGAATGTTGCAATAACAAGAGCACGAATGAAGCTTATAATTTTAGGGAATGCATCTACCCTAACGAAACATGCATTTTATAAGCATTTATATAAATATATTCAAGAGAAAGGTAAAATAATTTCATTGTGCGAACTTGCTACATGCTAGTAAATTAGAGCAATAGAAACAAATGAATTATTTTTTTTAATAATTGATGCAACAATCCGTGCGATATGAATGTTATAGTTAAAAAAAGATATACTATTAATAATTTGGTTTAGAAAACAGTTAAGAAGAATATGGAAAATTTAAAAGAATCTGCAGAAGTAGCTGCTGGGAGAATTGATCCGAAAGCAGAAGTTGTTGTTATTTGCAAAATGCTAAAAGCACGTAGAAAAGAGTTAGGCTTAAACCAGAAACAGTTTGCTGAACTTTTAGGAGTTAAACCGGAATATATTTCAAGAATTGAAGCCGGTAAAGTAGACCTTCAGCTTTCAACCCTCATTAGATTGTCTAGAGGTTTGAATTTGCAATTGGTAATTAATCCTGTTGTAGGAGTATAAATTAAGTTTTATAATCTCACTAACCCCATAAAAGAGCAACAAAAGCTTCTTTTATGGGGTTTTTATTTAAAATACCTTTTTGAATACAGGAATAAGCTTTATCTGAAGTAAGTTTCGGAAATTAGTTTTATTTTTGTGATTAAATCAAACTAGAACCCATGAAGTATAAACTTATAGTACTTGATATTGACGGTACGCTTACTAATGCAAAAAAAGAGATATCACCTCGTACAAAGGCGACTCTTATTAAAGCTCAGGAACTAGGTATAAAAGTTGTATTGGCATCAGGAAGGCCTACTTATGGTATAAAACCGTTGGCAGAAGAATTGAAACTTTCCGAGTTTGGAGGATATATTCTTTCATACAATGGAGGTTGTATTGTTGACTGTACTACCGGAAAGATTACCCACGAAAAGAGACTAAATAAAAACATTCTTCCCCATTTTCAAAGCATCGCCAAAAAGAAAAACTTTGCTCTTGTTTCTTTTGACGAAACGTCCATAATAACAGAAACTCCCGACAATGAATTTGTCCAGAAAGAATCGTTTTTAAACAAAATGCCTGTTCGACAAGTTCCTGATTTTCTTGAAGCAATGAATTTTTCTCCATCCAAATGCCTTATGATGGGTGAACCTGCCAGATTGGCTTTACTGGAGAAAGAAATGCAAAACTCATTTGGCGGGCAAATTGGGGTTTACCGATCTGAACCCTTTTTCCTTGAATTAGTTCCTTTAAATACTGACAAAGCTAAATCAATAGCAATGCTGGTAGATGATTTAAATATTACAAAAGAAGAAGTTATTGCTGTTGGTGATGGCTTTAATGATCTTTCAATGATAGAATATGCTGGTTTGGGAGTGGCCATGGCTAATGCGCAAGAACCCGTTAAAGCTTGTGCTGATTATGTTACTTTATCGAACGAAGAAGACGGCGTTGCTCATTTAATCGAGAAATATATTTTTACAGCCTTTATCGGATTGAGTACTTCTCTTGAAAAGATTAATGACAGTCTCAAAGATTCGCTCATGCACAGTTTAGGCATACGTTTTACGATTGCCGAGGAGGATCATGTGGAAGCAACTATGCCTGTAGATGTTCGTACCCGTCAGCCATTTGGAATTTTGCATGGGGGGGCTACATTGGCCCTTGCAGAAACAGTAGCTGGATTTGGATCTAACTTGCTTTGTAATGAATGCGAATTTGTTGTTGGCATGCAGGTTAGCGGTAATCATATATCCTCGGCTCGCGAAGGCGATACTGTTACAGCTGTAGCAAGAATTATTCACAAAGGAAGATCTACCCATATCTGGAATGTGGATATTATATCATCTATGGGAAAATTAATTTCCAGTATTCGAGTGATGAACAGTATTTTAAAGAAACGATGATTCCTGAAGAAGTAACAAATTTTGAAGGGATTGATGCCTTAATTAATCAGAATCGCAGCTTTGCATTATATTGCCTTCCGGGTTTAAACGAGCCTACCTTGGTTTTGCAAACAGGAGACAATGCGTGTAACTTAAAGACCTATTCGGATTTAAATGGAAAAAAGGGGTTTGTATTGGCTCCATTTTGTTTAAATGATTCGCATCCGATAGTTTTGATTCGTGCTGATGTCGTTTCTACTGGTTGGAAAGCTATTGCGGGTTATTCATCTGGCAAATCATTTCGGATAATGGATGATTTTCAAGAATTTTCTGTTGAGGATGAGGCTGATTCGTTTACAAATTACACACGGATATTTGATTTGTTCATCGATCCATTGCGTAAAGGTACATTCGAAAAATTAGTTTTATCACGTAAAATAAAGGGATGTAAAGTTAAATCATTTTCTCCGGCCCAGTCATTTTATAATGCGTGCAAACTGTACACGAGAGCATTCGTGTATTTATGTCATACTCCGCAAAGCGGAACATGGTTAGGTAGTACTCCGGAACTTTTACTCTCTGGGGAATCCGGCAACTGGCATACTGTAGCGCTGGCAGGAACGCAGCCGATAATTAACAACCTTTTGCCTGATAATTGGAATGATAAAAACCGAAGAGAACAAGCCTTGGTTGCAGGATATATTAAAACTCAACTTGCTTCTTCAGGAATTAATCCTTCGGAAGACGGACCTTATACAGTTCGCGCAGGCGAACTTGCCCATCTAAAAACGGATTTTCATTTTGAATTATCTGATAAAGCTTGTTTAGGTGATTTGGTAGAGTTGCTTCATCCTACTCCTGCTATTTGCGGGTTGCCAAGAAAGGACGCTCTTCGTTTTATTAACGAAAACGAAGGATACGATCGCAGTTATTATTCGGGTTTTATTGGAAGAATAGACCCTAAAGGATCTAATGATTTGTATGTAAACCTCCGTTGCATGCAAATTGACAGCAAGGAGCTTACTCTATATGCTGGTGGCGGATTACTGGCGTCGTCGGATGTTGATCAGGAATGGGAAGAAACAAAAGATAAATTACAGACCATGTTGGCCATATTAAAATAAAAGCTTATGTACTCTTCAAAGAAAAATGTTTTGTTACTGGCAGCCATGCTCGAAGCATATTCAATTCGAGAGGTTGTGCTTTGTCCGGGCTCCAGAAATTCGCCACTTATTCAAACATTTTCTCAAAATCCTCTTTTTAGATGTTTTACTGTAGTCGACGAAAGGAGTGCGGGTTTTTTTGCATTAGGTCTTTCACAGGAACTTCAGCAGCCGGTTGCTGTATGTTGTACTTCTGGAACTGCCTTGTTAAATCTGGCACCTGCAGTGGCGGAGGCTTACTATCAGCAGGTTCCTTTACTTGTAATTTCGGCCGACAGGCCTCAGGCATGGATTGGTCAGATGGATGGTCAAACACTTCCACAACCGGGAGTGTTTAATTCTCTTGTAAAACATTCTGTACAGTTGCCCGATCCAATTTCGGAGGAAGAGGAATGGTACAGCAAGCGTCTAATGCATGAAGCTATCACTCAATTAACTTACCATGTTCCTGGTCCGACTCATATAAACATACCTTTAGCCGAACCTTTGTTTGATTTTACTGCAACAGAATTACCTGTTATTAAACCAATTCTTCGCGATGGGCCTTATTCTTCTCTGAAAAATAATATTTTATTGGAAGAATGGAATGAACACAAAAAGCGAATGATTCTTGTCGGGCAGTTGCCTCCTTTTAATGGATTACAACAAGCGCTTGAACAGCTTGCAGCAAAGTTTGATTGTGTTATTTTTGCCGAACATACGGCGAATATCCCTTCATCAAGCGTTATTTATAATTATGATGCTATATTGTATCAGTTACTAAACGAAGAAATTGTTTGTTTTTCGCCAGATTTACTTATTACATTAGGTGGACATATTGTTTCCAAAAGGATAAAGAAATTCTTGCGTTCACACCCTCCAAAAGCTCATTGGTGTATTTCTGAAGATAACAAGATCGTCGATCTATTCCAGTGTCTTACTGCACAACTTGAAATGGATCCGCTTTCCTTTATTGAAGAACTATTAAAAAAATGTCCCGATACGGGAGAAAAACATATTTATCAATCTCGATGGAAGAAACAAACTCAAAGGGTTAAGCCTCCAATGGATATTGTATTCTCTGATTTGTGGGCAATTGGAAATCTTTTTTCTTCCTTACCTGCTAAAGCGGCCTTACAATTGGGAAATAGTTCGACTGTTCGCAATGCGCAACTCTTTCCTTTAGACCCCTCGATTGCTGTTTATTGTAATAGAGGAACCAGTGGAATAGAAGGGTCCGTTTCGACAGCTGTTGGCTTTGCTGCTATTCATAAAGGACTTACTTTTCTGGTTGTCGGAGACTTGAGTTTCTTTTACGATATAAATGGGATATGGAACCGTCACACAAGGAATAACCTGCGTATTTTACTAATAAATAACGGAGGTGGAGAGATTTTTCACTTGCTGCCAGGATTAAATAAGGCTTCATCGTTGGATACATATGTTTGCTGCAGACATAATACACGTGCCGGAGAATGGGCCGAGGCTATGGGTTTTGATTACTATGTTGCCACGAACGAAGATGAATTCTCGGCTAATCTTCCTTTATTTGTTTCAAATACATCTATACGTCCCCTATTATTTGAAATTATTACTTCCATGGAAGTAAACGCCGAGGTTTTTAAAACGTATTATCATCATCTAAAAACAATATAAAATATGTCTACGAACAGAAATTGGTCAACCATCAAAGAATACGAAGATATCCTTTTTGATTTTTATAATGGAATTGGTCGAATTACTATAAATCGTCCCCGTTACAGAAATGCTTTTACGCCTACTACAACCGGTGAAATGAGTGATGCCTTGCGTATCTGTCGTGAAATGTCTGATATAAGCGTTGTTGTAATTACAGGAGCCGGAGATAAAGCTTTTTGTTCCGGAGGAGACCAAAATGTAAAGGGTAAAGGCGGATATATAGGTAAAGACGGCGTTCCCCGTCTTAGCGTGCTGGATGTACAGAAGCAGATTCGTTCTATTCCAAAACCTGTGATTGCAGCTGTAAATGGATATGCAATTGGAGGTGGACATGTTCTTCACGTGGTTTGTGATCTATCTATTGCGTCCGATAATGCAATATTTGGACAAACAGGTCCTCGTGTTGGTAGTTTTGATGCAGGTTTTGGATCTTCTTACCTTGCCCGGATAGTAGGACAAAAAAAAGCACGCGAAATTTGGTTTCTTTGTCGTCAATATAATGCTCAGGAAGCTCTTGATATGGGACTTGTGAATAAGGTTGTTCCCTTTGACCAGCTTGAAGATGAAGTGGTTGATTGGGCAGAGACCATGATGATGCATAGTCCTTTAGCTTTGCGAATGATTAAAGCAGGCTTAAATGCCGAATTAGATGGCCAAGCTGGTATTCAGGAATTAGCCGGAGATGCAACTATGCTTTACTATTTAACGGAAGAAGCACAGGAAGGTAAAAATGCTTTTCTTGAAAAAAGAAAGCCTGACTTTAAACAATTTCCTAAATTGCCATGATGCAAGCAACCATTGTACCTTATACGTTACAGTTTAAACAACCTGCGGGAACTTCCCGCGGGGTTTATCTGACACGAAAGGTTTGGTATGTTGTGCTTACATCCATAGACAATCCGCAGCACTATGGTATAGGGGAGTGCGCTCCCCTACCCAACCTAAGTTGCGATGACTTACCCGATTATGAATCAATTCTTAAAGCGGCTTGTTTAAAGGTTCAAACTACCGGAGCGATTGACTATAATGCTTTAAAGACTTATCCATCGATTCTCTTTGGTTTGGAAAGTGCTTTACGGCATTATAATTCGGAAAGCTATGCTTTGTGGAATACATCGTTTTCACGAGGTGAATGTGGTATCCGTATCAATGGATTGATATGGATGGGTGAATATAAAAAGATGCTGGAGCAGATTTCTAAAAAGCTGGAAACTGGATTTCGGTGCATCAAACTAAAGATCGGGGCTATCGACTTCGAGCAGGAATTGTCTTTATTAAAGCATATCAGGTCGACCTTTTCTAACGATGAACTTACTTTACGAGTAGATGCCAATGGAGCCTTCCTTCCCAAAGAAGCAATGGAAAAGCTTAAACGATTGTCTGAATTTGATATTCATTCCATCGAACAACCAATCCGCGCGGGACAATGGGAAGAAATGGCAAAACTGACTGCCTGTAGTCCGATTCCAATAGCACTTGATGAAGAGTTGATTGGGATAAACGACTTAAAGGATAAAAAGAAATTACTTAAAACGATTCAGCCTCAATATATTATATTGAAACCGTCTCTTCATGGTGGATTGTCAGGATCTGAGGAATGGATAAATGAGGCTGGAAACGCAGGTGTCGATTGGTGGATTACATCCGCATTGGAGTCGAATATCGGGTTAAATGTAATTGCTCAGTGGACCGCTTCTTTAGATACAAAGCTCCCTCAGGGTTTAGGAACCGGATCCCTTTTTACCAATAATATTACAATGCCCTTAGAGATAAGAAAGGATAGTTTGTGGTTCGATCCCAACGGATTAATACCCGATATAGTCCATGATTTTAAATTTACTGACGAATAATATGAAATGAGCCAAACAATGTTTAATACCAACATACAAACACAAACACTTCTTGTTGAAGGAAAATATTACTCTAAGGACCTGTTGCCCGAGGGATCCACTCCTATTATGGAGGACTTAAGGGATTTTCTTACGGAATGGTATAATGAGGATGAATTTTATACCGTTTATACGTCTGGATCTACGGGTAAGCCTAAGGCTCTGAAAGTTAAAAAAGAACAAATGATGCAGAGTGCTTGTTTAACCTGTTCATTTTTTAAGCTCATGCCAGAAGATAAAGTGTTGCTTTGTATGCCTTTAACTTATATTGCAGGTAAGATGATGTTGGTGAGAGCATTGGTTGGAAAACTTAATTTGTATGTTGTACAACCCTCCGGGCATCCCTTGGCCGATACATCTGTCGTTTTTCGTTTTGCTCCGATGATTCCTTTACAGGTATTTAACTCACTACAGATTCCGGAAGAACGTTCCCGTTTGGAACGAATTGAAATACTTCTTCTTGGAGGTGGTTTAATTGATCCATTTCTGGAAAAAGAGTTGCGTTTATTCCCGAATGCTGTATACATTTCGTACGGCATGACTGAGACGCTTTCTCATATTGCTCTTCGACGGATCAACGGATCTGAATCCAGTAGGTACTACACTCCTTTGTCTTCAGTTTCGCTTTCTCTCTCTTCAGATGAAACTTTAATTATAGATGCTCCCCTTATTTGTAGTAATAAGTTGTATACGAACGATCGGGCGATTATCCACTCTGATGGTCATTTTGAAATACTGGGTAGAATTGACAATGTGGTAAACAGCGGAGGTATTAAGATACAAATCGAACAAGTGGAAGAAACGCTGCGATCGTTACTATTCTCTCCTTTTGCCATCACATCTGTTCCCCATCCGAAGTTTGGAGAAGCTCTTATTTTGCTGATTAAAGGAACGATATGTTTGAAAAAGCTTCAACTTGGAATGAAATCTTTATTACCAAGCTATCAGATGCCGAAACAGGTAATTGAGGTTGATGATATACCTCTTACTACTAGTGGAAAAATTAACCGGCCAGCTGTTAGACAGTTGGCTATGAAATTAATAGACTATTCTATCTTAACATGAATAACATATGAAGTATTCTTGCATTATTCTTGCATCGTTTCTCTCTTTGTCCGTTTGTTACGGACAAGATTGGCTTGTCCAGAAAGACATTGCCGGGAAACAAAAAACGTATGCATCCCATGATTGCGTTACGCTTTTAGACAGTACAAATGTTACTGTGCAAACAACAGGTTCAGGATCTTTTTCCATCTGTAAAGCAGTTAAAATTCAAACACCTGCGGGGGCTTTGAAAAACCGAGTGATTATCTTTGATTATGATCCGCTAACTGCATTTGCATCATTCAGACATGCAACGGTTTACAGGGCCAATGGAGATATTATTAATCTTGATGTAACGCAGGCAAAAGATTATGCTGCTCCTGCGCGTGCAATATACTGGGGAGCGCGCCAGATAATGCTGGAAGTTGGTCGGCTTTATCCAGGTGATATTGTAGACTACGAAATAGATAAAAAAGGGTTTACCTATGCACTTTTAAGTGCGTCGAACGATGATGAAGAGCGTTTTATTCCTCCTATGCGCGGTCAGTTTTATGATATTGTTCCTTTTTGGAACACCGATCCAACGGTTCGAAAAGTGTATAGTGTGTCTTTGCCAGCAGAAAAAGAGATGCAGTACGAATTTTATCAAGGAGAATGTTCAAGTTCAGTAAGGTTAGACGGCAATAGGAAAGTTTATACATTCGCAAAGAATAACATTATGCCATTTCCTAAGGAACCAAACATGGTAGATTTATTTGATGTTGCACCCAAACTAATGATGTCTTCTACCCCTAAATGGCAGGATAAATCTCTATGGTTTAACAAAACAAACGAAGATTACAAAAGCTTTGCTTCTCTTCCTGAAGCCCAAAAGAAAGTAAACGAAATTATCAAGGGGAAAAAAACTGAGATGGATAAAATTGCTGCCCTTACCCATTGGGTGGCCGACAATATTAGATATTCAGGAATATCCATGGGTAAAGGTGAAGGCTTTACTCTGCATAATACGAAAATGAATTACACGGACCGATGCGGGGTGTGTAAGGATATAGCAGGAACATTAATCTCTTTCCTTCGTATGGCAGGATTCGAAGCATATCCGGCTATGACAATGGCTGGTAGTCGGGTGGAAAGTATTCCAGCAGATCATTTTAATCATTGCGTGGCTGTTGTCAAGCTATCCAATGGGACTTATATGCCACTTGATCCTACCTGGGTTCCTTTTGTTCGTGAACTTTGGAGTAGTGCCGAACAACAACAGAATTATTTGCCGGGAATACCCGAGGGTTCCGATTTATTAGTAACGCCTGTATCTGCTCCCGAAAATCATTATTTTAAAATTAAGGCTAAATCGACTTTGGATGCAAAAGGAACACTTAAAGGAAGCTTTACAGTAACTGCCGAAGGGCAAAGCGATGCCTCTGTTCGTCGTATTTTTACCCGTGGATTCCAATCTGGTTGGGAAAACGCCCTTGAAAGTGAATTATTAAATGTATCTCCTGCGGCCAGATTACTTAAAGTTGATTACGGCAAAAATCCCAGAGATTATCAAGCTGGTCCGATAAAGATTACATTTACATATGAGATTCCGGGATACGCGTTACTAGGCGATAATGTAATGGTATTAAAACCCATAACAATGAATAACCTTTACAACGGTGTCCGAACTTATTTACGTATCAATACGGATATGGAAGAACGGAATTATGCTTATAAAGATGCCTGCTCACGTTTGGTTGAACTGGAAGAAGAGATAGTTATCCCCAAAGGTTGGAATCTGAATGCGGTTAAAAGTTTCAAATCTACAAGAAATAGTCCGGCTGCCGATTTTAAGGGAGATCTTAATACAAAAGGAAATAAGATTACAATCATTCAGAAACTTGCATTAAAGAAACGTGTTTATGAAGCATCTGATTGGTTTGAATTTCGTGCTGCGATTAACGAACATAAATCTTATGGGGAACCGTTAATCATAAAAAAGTTATAACCTTAATATTAAACTTATAATGCATACAATATATAATAAAAGCATTTTGCTTTGCTGGTTATTCCTTCTGGCGATAACCGCTGTAGCTAATACACCTTCGGAAGCCGATTTTAATAAACTGACGAAAACATTTATTTTGAATCCGGATGGTAGTCAGGAGTTTCGTTGCAGTAAAGAACTTACACTGCACAGTCATCCTGCGATGAACAGCACCTACGGTGAAACATTCATCGTTTATAATCCTGAATTTCAAAAATTAGTGATTCATTCGTCTTATACCCGAATGGTTGACGGAACAATAGTTAAGACTCCGGATAACGCATTTAATGAAGTTCTTCCCCGTTTTGCTGCCGGAGCCCCGGCTTATAATGAACTGAAAGAGATGGTTGTAACGCATACAGGCCTCGAACTTGGGGCGACTATCTATTTGGATTACTCTGTTATATCTAAGACTGGTTTTTATAAGAAACTTGATATAGACGAAACTTTACAGGAAAGTTCGCCAGTAAAAGAGTATTCTGTTACAATCTCGGTACCCGAGCAAACAGCAATGTCCTATTCTCTTACCGGTGCTTCTGGTATAAAGGTAGTAAAAAATGAACGGAAAGAATCTGGTCAAAAATTAGTGAGCTGGACTTTAAAACAGGTGCCTGCCTCTTTTCATGAGCCGTATATGCCGGAAAACAATCCTGCTGTTCCGCTCTTATCGGCTTCAACATATTCTTCACGCAAAGACGCTTTGTCTTCACTAAATGAGGGAATTACAAAAATACGCTCTCTGGAAACTGAAACGTATGCAACTTATATCACGGATAGTCTTGCTGATAATTCTCAAAAGATCAGCGTAATTCTGAATCATGTGCTTTCTGGAATTACTTATACCCCTGTTCCTCTGGAAGTAACAGGATATACTGTTCGGGAAGCCGATGAAGTTTTACGTTCAGCATACGGAACAATGGCAGAAAAAGCTAATTTACTTGTAACCATGCTTCGTGCTATTAATGTTCCGGCCGAAATTGTAGCTGTATATCCTGGAACGCTTGAATCATCTGTTTGCGGACTCAATGCAATTAAAGAGCTGCTTGTGAAAACAACCCTAAACGGCACTAACTGTTATTTGCCTGTTATTAGCAATTCAGCCTCCCTTCTGCCCTTCAGAGGTAATTTGGATGTTGTGTGTACATTAACCGGAGAACAAGTTGAAATACTTCCCCAACAAGTTAAAACATCGGCTTCTTATGATATTAATTTATCTGCATCGGAAGCAAAAGTAAAAGGGATCATTGTTACAACTTTAAATGCATTTCCTATGGATTATGAAACAGCAGTAAAGCAATGGGTTGGTACAAACGATGCAGTGATAAAAAGAACTGAGAATGAAACGATTACCATTACTTTTACGGTAAATAAACCAGTTAAAATTGTAAATGGTTATATTATTTACAAACTGCCAGAACTTCCTTATGCTGCTGTACAGTTAAATAGTAAGCGTAGTACTATTTTTGAAGTTCCGCATCTTTCGGATGAAACTAGTTCGTACAAAATTTCTTTGGCTCCGGATTTAAAACTTGAAACTCCAGCTGCGACCAAGACTGTTAACAATGAAGTCGGGAATTTTGATTTAAAAATAACAATGAATGGTTCTCAGGTTACGGTGAACAGGCAATGTAAGTTAAAATTGCAGCAAATTTCTCCGTCTCTCTATCCGGCATTTAGATCGTTATCAAATGCAACTGAATCTCTGCAAGGAAGAGAGCTGATAATCGAAGTAAAATAATAAACGCAATAACTAAATTTAAACATTAAACACAATTTACTTAGACATGAAGAAATTAATAAATCTTCTTTTCTATTTAAAAAACTTCATACTTATTACAAAGTAATATTGAACGGACCAATGAAGGCTTTTCTCTCTCGTAAACTTGAGAGTATATATGATTAAATTTAAAAAAGGTGAATCAAATATTTGATTCACCTTTTTTTATACGCCCATAATAGCACAGATTCAATTAAGTTATTTAATATTAGGTAACTACTTATTTGAGAAAAAATTAAATAAACAAATATTTTATTTAAAAGTTACAAAACTTTCTTCCTCTTCAAAATTGTTATATAGTAAATGCAGGGATTTATTTGTTTCTTAACTAATTTATAATCGGTCATGAAAACGCTCATCTATTTTATTATGCTTACCTTGATGTTAGTTGCTCTCAAGGTAAATGCTCAGTATGCATCTTTGCAAATATTTCCTACTCCTCAGGAAATAACTGTATCGAATCAAAGTTTTACTCCTTCCTCTTCATATTACATTACAGGGTTAAAATCGCTTGATGCCGATGCCGTGGCTTTAATAAAAGAATCTCTTCCGGTTATTACTTCAAAGAAAGGACTTCCAATCCGCGTTTCTAAGTTAAAAGACAAGCAATCCGAACTTCAACGTTCAGGTGCGTACAGACTAATAATTCAGCCTCAGGGAATAGCAATAGAAATAGCAGACGACAGGTCTTTGTTCTATGCAGCGCAGACAATAAAACAATTAATCAAACGAGATGATGAAGGGCGTATTCTACTTAATCCATGTAAAATTACAGATTATCCTGATGTGAACTTTCGCGGTATTGTTGAAGGTTTTTACGGGAAACCATGGGATTTCGAAGATAGAATGGATTTGCTGCGTTATTTTGGAAAACTGAAACTGAACACATACATATATGGTCCTAAAGACGATCCTTATCATCGTTTTCCCTCCTGGCGTGATCCTTATCCTTCGGTAGAAGCAAAACAAATTATTGATTTAGTTGCAGAAGCCTCACGAAATAAAGTGGATTTTGTATGGGCCATGAATCCTGGGAAAGATATTAAGTGGAATGCAGAGGATAGCAGTGCTGTATTAAATAAACTTGAAAAAATGTATTCTTTGGGAGTACGAAGCTTTGCCTTGTTTTTTGATGATATTGCCGGGGAAGGAACTCGTCCGGAAAAACAGGCTGGATTACTTAATTATATAAACAAAGAGTTTGTTCAGAAAAAAGGAGATATTAAACCATTGCTTTTATGCCCTACTGAGTTTAATCGGGAAGCTTCAACAGCCGGTCCAGATGCCTATCTTGATATTTTGGGAAACCTTCTGGATCCATCCATTCTGATAATGTGGACAGGAGATAAAGTAGTTGGTGATATTACTCTCGATGGAATTAAATGGGTAAATAATCGAATCAAGCGAAATCCTTTTATATGGTGGAATTTTCCGGTAAGCGATTACGTACGCGATCATTTGCTAATGGGACCTGCTTACGGGATTGATAAGAACGCTGAAAATTCCATGAGTGGATTTGTAGCCAATCCAATGGATAAATCAGAAGCTTCGAAGGTTGGTATCTTTGGTGTTGCTATGTATGCATGGAATTTACAGGAATACGATGCTTATAAATCATGGGAAGAAGCATGCAGATTGTGTATGCCGGAAGCCCCTATTGCATACCTGACATTTTGTTCACATAACAGTGATCCAGGTCCTAACGGGCATAATTATCGCCGTGAAGAATCTGTTCAAATTAAGCCGGTTGCCGAATCGTTCTTAAACTCGTTTATGAATGATAAATATCTTGAGATTGAAGCCAGCCAGCTTAATGCCCTGTTTTCTCAGATTGCAGTAGCTCCTACAATGATATATAGTCAGTCTCCCAACAAAAATTTGATAAAACAAATCAATCCATGGCTTCGTCAGTTCGAGCTTTTAGGTAATGCAGGTACTGCTGCCATGGAAATGGCAAATGCTTGGACTGATAAAGACGAAATGGCTTCCTGGCAAAAATATACGACAGTAACTGCTTTGTTAGATAGTATTCATTTGATTGATCGCGATTTTAATCAAAATGAATTTCAACCTGGCGTAAAAACAGGATCTCTTGTTATAATGCCTTTTATTCAGCAACTATATAAACAAGTAGGAAATGAATTACTTGCAAAGCATGAAGATATTTATTCGACGGTTGGATCAACTTTGTATTCAAATATAGAGCAATTAAAAACAGAACCCATTTCTGAAAGGAATAATGAAATAGCCATTGTTCCTGTTTTTCAGCCCATAAAGATTAAAGCGGGTCAATATGTTGGGATCAAAGTTGCTCCTAACAAAGAAATCGAAACCGCTTCATTCAATTTGCCTCTTTCTTCAAATGGATGGCGCCTGTTTGAATGTTCTGAAGACGGAGTAAAGTGGACCAGCCTGCAGTTGAATAAAGAAGAAAATGAAGGAGAAAGTGAAATTGCCAGGTTGAACCCTCAAATACGATATGTACGAATGCGAAATAATTCAAACGCAACCCAATCATTTTTTTTGATGAACTTTTCGCTTCAAACAAAAATAATAGAAAAAGTAAAACCGGAATTATTACCATACGATAAAGATTTGAAAACTTATCAGTTGCTTACTGAAAATAATAAGTTAGAAGTCGATTGTAAAGGTTCCAATGAGGTTCTACTCTTTATGTCTGGTGTTACCGGATATGTAAGAGTAGAAGCTTTGCCCGCCAAAGGAGACAAATTTATTATTTATCAAGGCGGTGCTGATTTTGTAAAGTTAACCAGTTCTCTCTATGCTGATGCAACTAAGCTTTACATTTCGTCCATTCATACTCAACCTATCAGGATACATGAAATTGTGAAAAAATAGTATCTTTCTGATATATCAAAAAAGCTGTTTGTCTCTTGCAAACAGCTTTTTTTGATTTTAGCGTTGACTTATTAATTGAGGTTTAATGCTATTTTTACAAATAGTCTCTATCTTTGCCCTTCTAAAAACGAAGATATGGCACAAACAGATGAGCTTATATTGATTAACATTAACGGGGCAGATCGTCCGGGTGTAACAGCAGGGTTGACTGAAATACTTGCAAAACATGATGCGCTAATTCTAGATATTGGTCAAGCTGATATTCATAACAATCTATCTCTTGGAATATTATTCCAGACAAAAGGAAGCACTTCGGGCGAAATTTTAAAAGAACTTCTTTTTAAAAGTTATGAACTTGGCGTAAATATTCGTTTTAATCCCATATCGGAAGATCAATATGACAAGTGGGTTGATATGCAGGGAAAGAACCGCTATATAATTACAATGGTGGCAAGGAAACTCTCTGCTCGCCAGATTGCTGCTGTAACTAAAATTGTGGCTGATCAGGGAATGAATATCGATGATATAAAAAGATTGACAGGACGGATTCCTCTGGATGAAAATGCACGTACTCCGAAAGCAAGCGTAGAATTTTCTGTACGCGGAACACCAAAAGATAAGGAAAAAATGCAAAGCTACTTTATGCAACTTTCTTCCGAACTTGAAGTCGATATCTCTTTTCAGGAAGAAAGTATGTTTCGCAGAATGCGCCGTCTTATTTGCTTTGATATGGATTCAACCTTGATAGAAACTGAGGTTATTGACGAATTAGCAGAAAGAGCTGGCGTTGGAGAGCAGGTAAAGGCGATTACTGAAGCCGCTATGAGAGGCGAAATTGATTTTTCCGAAAGTTTTCGTCAGCGTTGTGCTTTGTTGAAAGGCTTGGATGTGTCTGTAATGCAGGAAATAGCAGATAACCTTCCTATTACAGAAGGTGTAGATCGATTGATGCGTATTCTTAAAAAAGTAGGTTTTAAAATTGCTATCCTCTCCGGTGGCTTTTCGTACTTTGGTAATTATTTGAAGCAAAAATATAACATCGATTATGTTTATGCCAACGATCTGGAAATAGTTGACGGGAAACTAACCGGAAATCATTTAGGTGATATTGTAGATGGAAAACGTAAAGCTGAATTGCTTCGTTTGATAGCTCAGGTAGAAAACGTTGATCTGCGTCAGACAGTTGCAGTTGGAGATGGAGCAAACGACCTGCCAATGATAAGTATTGCCGGACTTGGAATTGCTTTTCATGCCAAGCCTAAAGTAAAAGCAAATGCCAAACAGTCTATCTCAACAATCGGACTCGATGGAATTCTTTATTTCTTAGGTTATAAGGATTCTTACTTAGACGAACAAATGTAATTAAAATAATAGTATCATGGTTAGACATATTGTAATGTTTAAATTAAAGGAATTTGCAACTCCAGCCGAAAAAATGGCAAAGATGCAGGCTATTAAGAATGGATTGGAATCTCTGATTCAAATTATTGACGTATTACGTTCAATCCGGGTCGATTTTAACTGCAATCCTGATGAATCATGGGATTTAATTCTTACAACGGAGTTAGATACTTTAGAGGATGTAAAAACGTATGCTTTACATCCTGCGCACGTAGCAGTAGCCAAAGAATTAATAGGACCTTTCAAGTCAGACAGAGCTTGTGTAGACTATGAATACTAATACAAGCATAAAATCATTTGAAATAGAAGAGCGGGTAGAGCAGGCAGTTCAAAATTTTGAAGCAGGCTTTAATTGTGCTCAATCTGTATTTCTTGCTTATTCGGATGTATTTGAATTAGATCTGGAGATGGCGAAAAGAATGACTGTTTCATTTGGTGGAGGTGTTGGACGTATGAGGGAAATATGTGGAACAGTTAGTGCCATGGCTATGTTAGCCGGTTTCAAATATCCGGTTATTGATACGACCGACCAGCAAGCCCGTACGAGAAACTATGCTATAGTGCAGAAGATGTCAGAAATATTTAAAAGTAAACATCAAACAATTATATGCAGGGAGTTGATGCCAGATTCTGAAACGCAGTCTACTCCCGCCCCATCTATTCGTACGACCGATTATTACAAGCGTCGCCCTTGTTCCAAATATGTTGCTGATGCAGCCCGCATTGCAGGACAAATGCTAAAAGGTGAACTTGTGGATTAAACATCTTTATACCAGAATAAAAAAAGACCTTGATCGAAATGATCAAGGTCTTTTTTTATTCTGGTATAAAGAAAATTATTGGCCACTCATTTTGGCTTCAATTTCTTTTAATTTATCACCCATGTCAAGGTTGTAATAGATACCTCTTAAAGCAATCATAAATTCAGATTCTTCAGGTTTCATCTGATGAGCTTTTTCGAAGTAAGGAAGAGCCTTCGTAAAGAAGTCTTTTGCTACTTTAAGTTCTTCCTGATACTTTTTAGTATCATTAATCATATTTGCTTCTCCTTGTTTGTTAACTCCCTGGTTGTAGTAAACACGACCTAAGTTTCCAAGAGCGTCAGTATAATTAGGATCTATTTCAAGAGCTTTTTTAAATGATTCTTCTGCCTTGGCAAAATCTTTTAAGCCTGTTTCATATACACGACCTTTCACATCGAAAAGCTGAGCATTATTAGGAGTTTTAGCAATAGCTGTATTCAAATATTCAATAGCCTTATCATTTCTATTTGAATAAATGTAATTATTGATAAGACTCAAAAGGTAATACTGTTCTTCAGGGAAAAGGGTAAGACCTTCTTCAAGAGTCTTTTCCAGGTTTACAGTATCTTTAGCTTGTTCATATTCATAGCAAAGGTATTGATAAACATCATTGCGTCTGTAATCAAATTTCTTAGCATTTTCAAGGCTACTGATCGCCAATTTAGAATCCTGCATCTGAGTAGCAGCAACAGCAGCATAAAATTGAACTGTCATAAAGTTTGAATCTCTGGCAGCAACGGCTTCACCTTTGAACATTTCGTGATCCGAAATTTTCAAATAATGATCAAAGAAAGTATAAGCTTTCTTATAATCTTTCTGGTCAAAGTAATAAGCTCCACCATTTATATAATAGATATGATTGGCACCTAAAATACCCTTAATATCCTTTACAAATTTAGGTTTTACTTTTCCCTTTTCGTTAGGTTGCTGATCCAAAGTATAAGCCTTTTCAAAATAAGGAAGAATACTCAACAATGCATCATACATTACAGGTTCATTAGGCTTTTGTCCCAAAATTTGTTTTGTTCTTTCTGCATCAAACTGTTGATTCTCAATAAAACCAGCTACAAACCATGTTTTAGGATCGTCTTTTGATTCAGCGTTTTCTAATGTACCTTTGATAAGATTTCTTGCTTCTGTGAAGTCAGGACTAGTCCCTTTCACAATACTCTGAGCAGTGTTCACGTCTTTTTTCTGAGCAAAAGAAGCCGATGCAACAACACAGAGAGCAACTGTTAATAATAATCGTTTCATTGCGATTGTAATTTGAAATTAATATACTTTATTGTTTAAAAATTATTTTAGAATGTAGATAGTTATTCTTCATCTAATTCTGGTTCTTCAAAAGCATCAGATTCAAATAAACTGGACTGCTCCTGAATGTTGTTTGAAACTTCTTCGTCAATTAGTTCCAAATCATCAGCTAAAACTTCATCCGGTTCGGACATAACCTTGCAAACAGAAGCAATTTCATCGTTTCGTTTTTCAAGATTTATCAAACGGACACCTTGTGTTGCACGACCAATAACGTTTAAGTCTGATACTTTCATACGAATGGTTATACCAGATTTGTTAATAATCATAAGGTCGTTATCATTCGTTACGTTCTTTATATCAACCACTTTTCCTGTTTTATCAGTAATATTGATGGTCTTTACCCCTTTACCTCCACGGTTGGTTATACGATAATCATCTATACTTGAACGCTTTCCATAACCAAGTTCCGAAACAACCAGAATGGTTTCGTTATCGTTGTCTTTAACACAAACCATTCCAACAACCTCGTCGGTAGGATCATTCGCATCAAGTGTCATACCACGTACGCCGGCAGCAGTACGTCCCATAACTCTAACGGCACTTTCATTAAAACGAATAGCGCGTCCATTGCGGTTTGCTATTACAACTTCATTTTTCCCGTTTGTCATTCTAACCTGAATCAATCCGTCGTCTTCGTGCAGTGTTATGGCATTTACCCCATTCTGACGTGGACGTGAATAAGCTTCAAGAAGTGTTTTCTTAATAACCCCCTTCTTTGTACAGAATAACAAATAGTGAGAATTAATAAACTCAGTATCAGTTGTCAAACGTTTTACACGAACAAATGCATTAACCTTATCTCCTGCTTCGATATTCAAGAGATTCTGAATAGCCCGGCCTTTCGAGTTCTTTGTACCTTCAGGTATTTCAAATACTTTAAGCCAGTAACATTTTCCTCTGGCGGTAAAGAACATCATGGTGGCATGCATTGATGCAGGATAGATATATTCTACAAAGTCGGCATCCCGTGTTTCAGATCCCTTAGCTCCTACACCACCTCTGTTTTGTGCACGGAATTCGCTTAACGGCGTACGTTTAATATATCCCATATGAGAGATAGTAATAATCATTTCGTCGTCCGAATAGAAATCTTCAGGATTCAGCTCTTCAGAAGCATAAATAATTTCTGTTTTACGGGCATCTCCGTATTTATCCTTAATTTCAAGCAATTCATCCTTCATAACCTTTCTACAAAGGTCATCATTTGCCAATATTTCATTCAAATACGAGATTAATTTCTCGATTTCTTCAAATTCTGCATGAAGTTTATCCTGTTCAAGTCCGGTAAGCTGGCGAAGACGCATTTCTACAATAGCCTTTGCCTGAATCTCCGACAATGCGAAACGGGACATTAAACGCTCCAATGCTTCTGCAGGACTTTTCGAAGACTTAATAATAGCGATTACTTCATCAATATTATCAGAAGCAATAATTAATCCTTCCAGGATGTGAGCTCTTTCTTCCGCCTTCTTCAATTCAAACTTTGTTCTGCGGATAACAACCTCGTGGCGATGCTCTACGAAAGCGCTAATCATATCTTTCAGATTAAGCATTTGCGGGCGACCTTTCACCAACGCAATGTTGTTTACACTGAAAGAAGATTGCAAGGCTGTAAGTTTGTATAGTTTATTAAGAACTACACTTGCATTCGCATCTCGCTTAACATCTACAACGATACGCATTCCGGTACGGTCTGATTCGTCATTTACGTTTGAAATACCATCCAATCGTTTTTCGCAAACCAAATCGGCAATATGCTTAATTAATTCAGCTTTATTTACAAGATATGGAATTTCTGTAACAACAATCTTATCATGATTATGCTCATGTTCGATTTCAGCCTTTCCCCGCATAACGATACGACCTCTACCTGTTTCAAATGCATCTTTAACACCTGCGTATCCATATATATATGCACCTGTAGGAAAATCCGGTGCTTTAATATACTGCATCAAACCAGGAATATCTATATCCCCTTTTGTGTCAATAAATGCAACTGTTGCATCAATAGCTTCGCTCATGTTATGAGGTGGCATATTTGTTGCCATACCTACAGCAATCCCTGAACCCCCGTTTACAAGTAAATTTGGAATACGGGTCGGCAATACAGTTGGTTCTTTTAGTGTGTCATCAAAGTTCAACTGAAAATCAACGGTATCTTTATCAATATCCCGAAGCATTTCTTCGGCCAACTTGCTTAAACGGGCTTCCGTATAACGCATTGCAGCCGGACTATCTCCGTCAATTGATCCAAAGTTGCCCTGACCATCTACCAATGGATAACGTAACGACCACGACTGTGCCATACGAACCATTGCAAAATACACGGATGAATCTCCGTGTGGATGGTACTTACCTAAAACTTCCCCAACAATTCTTGCAGATTTTTTATAAGGTTTATCGGAGGTATTACCCAATTCATTCATCCCAAACAGTACACGCCGGTGAACTGGTTTAAAACCATCCCTAACATCCGGAAGAGCTCGAGAAACAATAACAGACATTGAATAGTCAATGTATGCCGATTTCATCTCGTCTTCTATGTTAATCTTAATAATTCTGTCTTGATCAACCATTTAGATTTATATTAATTACACGCTATATTTTCTCTCTGAAAAATCGCACTAAGGTAAGGGTTTTCCTCAGACTACGAAAGCTTTTAATGTGAAAATTTACTATTTGAGCCTTTTCAACATTTATTGGGTATAAATGGCATGGATTTTGATTAGATGTTCAAATAGATTG